>Ga0206123_10000022_pt1 | contig 145185 bp, 125 predicted proteins | sample Helgoland_Spring_2_FD_160086 | JGI IMG/M metagenome (GOLD analysis project Ga0206123, IMG submission 160086) | Pelagic subsurface seawater microbial communities from Kabeltonne, Helgoland, North Sea - Helgoland_Spring_Bloom_20160316_1 | ecosystem: Environmental > Aquatic > Marine > Epipelagic...
GATGTGGTGGTCTTCCAGGGTGGGATGGACCAGGAACATCAGGCTGGCGTCGCTCAGCTCGTTGGCGTTGGTCAGCGGCGCGTCCGGCACCAGGCCGGCGTCCTGGAAGCACTTCTCCAGATACACTTCCGAGCAGGAGCCGGAGAAACAGGGCACATTATGCTCCTGCACGGCGGCCAGGATACGGTCCCGATCCCAGCCGGCGGCCAGCACCGAGGGTTCCACGAACAGGTAGCACTTATAACCGGCATGGCCCACGGTCTCCGGGACGGTGGGCACTCGCAAACCCGGCAGCGCCCGCGCGGTCTCCCAAATGCGTTCGCAGTAGTCTCGGCGCAGCCGGGTCCACTCCGGCATTCGCGCCAGTTGGATGCGGCCAATGGCCGCCTGGATCTCAGTCAAACGACCGTTGGTACCGAAGCTCTCGTGCAACCACCGATAACCGGGCGGGTGCTCGCGCTCGTACACCGCCTCCCAGCTTTTGCCGTGGTCCTTGTAGCTCCACATCCACGACCACAGCGCCCGGTCGTTAGTAGTGACCATGCCCCCTTCCCCACCGGTGGTCATGATCTTGTCTTGGCAGAACGACCAGCAGCCCACATGGCCGAAACCGCCCACCGGACGGCCACGCCAGGTGGCGCCGTGGGCCTGGGCGCAGTCCTCGATCAGATAAAGGCCGTGCTGCTCGGCGAGCGCCGTCATCGCGTCCATATCGCAGGGCCAGCCGGCCAGATGCACGCAAAGCACCGCCTTCGTGGCCGGCGTCAGCGCAGCCGCCACGGTCTCGGCGGTAATGTTCTGGCTGTCCCGGTCCACATCGGCGAACACCGGGCGCGCGCCGACATTGACGATGGCCGACGCAGATGCCAGGAAAGTGCGGGATGTCACCACTACATCGTCCCCGGCGCCGATCCCCAAAGCCCGCAACGCCAAGTCCAGCGCCACGGTGCCGTTCGCCAGCGCCACCGCGTACTCGGTACCGGCGAAGGCGGCAAACTCACGCTCAAACGCCCGACACTCTTCACCGGTCCAGTAGTTCACCTTGTTCGATAACAACACCCGCTGAACGGCATCCGCCTCTTCAGGGGTGTAAGACGGCCAGGGGGGGAAAGGTCCATTCAACATTGCAGCGCTCCTTCAATGCGCGTGATCCCCATCACAACAAAGATAACCACTACCATAAGGCAGTGCACAAAAAGATGTAGAGAGGTTTTGTTAATCGCCGAAGACGGTGTGGACGATGTAGCCAATGTCACCGGCCAGACTCCAGTTTCGGATATATTCCAGGTTCAGACGCACCTTGTCCGGGTAGATAACTTCCCGGTTGTAGCACTCCGGGTCGGGCTGCGCCGCCAAGATTTCTTCCTCATCCCTATACGCCAGCGTGGCAGGACCGGTAATGCCCGGCCGCAGGGACAGCACGGTACGGTTTCGCCCACTAAGTTGGTCCGCGAAACCGGGTACATCCGGGCGCGGCCCCACGAAACTCATCTCTCCGCGAAGCACATTCCAAAGCTGGGGCAGCTCATCCAATTTGGTGCGACGAAAAAAACGACCAAGAGCCGTGATCCGTGAATCTCCGGAACGGGTCACCGTCGTGGTGATGGTGACGTTCGGGCGCATGGTCTTGATTTTCACCACGCGGAAGCGGCGACCGTGCTGCCCTACTCGCTCCTGGATAAAAAAGCCATTACCGCCGGTATCCAAGCTGGCCAATAGGAAGGCGCTAAGGATCAGCCACCAGGAGGCCAGCAACCCAACCAGAGCCAAAGAGAAATCGAATCCGCGTTTAAGCGCTGCCTGGGCCGGAGTGAGAGCCAACGGATACTCAGAGGTAGCCATATCGCCTCAGAGAATCCCCAATCAACGCCTCAAGGCGCTTAATCTCCTCGTCACAAAGGGCTTTACGGCCCTTCCCAAGGCTCTTGCTGGATACGCCTTTCACGGCATTCGCTATCGCTTCGGGAGCGGCCTGATACCCAAGGAAATCGAGTACGCGAGAAAGCTCATCCTCAGGCCGAGAGACAAAGTCCTCGTACTTCAGCCAAATGACTTTGCCCTGCGGCATCGCGGACAGTGCCGCATCCGCCTGATCAACGCACCGCTGCCACTGAATGGCACACACTTCGTCCAGTGTGTGCTTCTCAAGAACGGCGTCCATGTCGTTAAGCTTCGGTCCCCAAAAAGCCAGTCTTCTCTCACGGGAGAACAAGCGGTACAGGCGGGACCAGAAGTAGCGAAAGCCGTAATACGGCAAATCCAGGCGCGGCACAAAGCGTACTTTCTCAAGCAAATAAGGAATGTCTAATTTCGCGGTCCAACGCAATTTGGCTGAGCCGGTCGCGTCAATGCCGTCGCGGTAGATGTAGATATACTTGGCGTCCGGCATCACCTTGTCCACAAAGGGTATTCGCAGGCAGCTTGCGCAGGTCTTCTCGACCACCATGCCGGCATTATAGGTATCGGCGACCCATTGGAACTGCTTCTTGATATACCGCTGAACAGACGGGTTCACATTTTTCAGGGGAAATTCATCCGATGGGTAGCGAACGTTGCCGTGGCGCCAAATATAATTAATCTCGTCACAAGGCCAAGTGGCAACATCAGGAAGAGAGCAGAGCACATCCCTAAGCATATTCGTTCCTGAGCGCGGCGCGCCAACAATAATAGCACTAATCATTACTCGGTCCAGACAAAACATCCTGAATAACTTTCATATAAACATCTGAAATCAATCGAAAGTCGTGGTTAGCATCAAAGTATTCCCGCCCCTTTTTTCCCATCTCGGCAGCAATACTCGGATTCTCTCGCATATTTCTAACAGCTTCCGCAATTTCTGAGGACGAACCAGGAAAAACAGACACCCCGCAACTGGCCATTTTCACAGGGTCATAATTAGATCGATAATTAGAAATTATAGGTTTAGATGCATACATATATTCAAATATTTTATTACACGATATGCCGTACAAATTAGCATCCACATTCTTAAGGCCCACATAGCAAACATCAAACATAGAAAGCTCTTTTGAAACCTGAGCTCTGGTTACTTTACCGGAAAAGCTAACGTTGGATAAACCATAGTACGACACCAATTCTTTTAATCTACCATAATCTTCCCCCCCTCCAACAACCCTGAAACGTATACCACGCTCACCGGAAAGCTCTTTTGCCGCCTCTATAAGATCGTCAATACAGTAGTAAGTGCTTAGCGCGCCAACGTACCCCACAACAAAGTCGTCTTGCGGTTTATGCTCTGAATTCTGCGAACCGGGTGAGGGGAAAAAACCATTCGGAACGTAGTAGAACCGACTCGCCGGCAAGCCATACTGTTCATGAAAGTATTCGCCATCGCCAGGCTTTACTGAGACTACCGAATCGGCATTCCTCACCGCATAACGTTCCGTAAAAGATAGCAAACGAATATATGGATTCTTATCAGACGCACCGCTAAGCTGCTGGATAACCAAAGGCCACAGATCCCTTACTTCATAAATCCAAGGTATATTAACAACTTTAGAGCATCGCTTTGCAGCATAAACAATCAAAGGGTGGGGGGATGACGCCACAACAACGTCATAGTTCCCGGCGCGCACGATGCCTGGAAGCAAAAAAAAGGCCATCACGGAAAAAAATATTTGATTCAATACCTGAAAGAACCTACCAGAATATTTATTCGTCTTTATCCAGTGATAGCTGACACCATCTATAACTTCTTTTTTGGTTAAAGACGGGACAAAGGGTTGATTAAAGTATTTATGAAAGAAAGACGAAGAAACAATGCCAACGTGGGCATCCTTTTCCTGAAGGGCCCTTCCGAGATAATACCACCTCATATTAGGGCCGTGATAAGGAGATCCTCCACCGTGAGTTACCACTAATATCCTCATACAACATTCCTTGAAAAACCATCACTATCCGGTATTGTAGAAGACAGTAATCGTCCAAACTCTACAGCCACATCCGATCGACATTCGTCAACTCTTCTATACACTGTAACGTCATACTTCGAAAATCTCGCCCCCCAATCCTCATTAAAAAAATGCGCAGTGGTGCTATAACCATCGAAGATTCGACCGTCAAAAACCGGAAGAACACCGTCAGAAACAAAGCCATAGTAATCTTCAGGCACATCATCAACTCCTTTACAATAAAATGTTGGAACTCCAGCATGGAGGAGCTCTATAGCCACTCCGCTATTAGGAACCAGAGCCAAATCGATACACTGAGAAAACTGCGAAAGACTATCGCCGGAAACCTGTTCGGAAACCTTCAATATGGAAAGAAGAGAAGAAATATTAAGTCGACAGGCAGGGTGTCGCCGGAGAACTATACTGGCTACGTTATCAACCGCGGCAATATCGTATAAAACTCGACGTAACTCTTTCATCTTAGGTAAACGGCTCAGGCAGACGCCAACTCGAACAGGCCCCGCTTTCACGGCGGGCCTTTGGAACGATTCGATAAAAGGTGGCATGAGAACTATTCTGGCATCAAAGGGGACGCCAGCGCGCTCTGCCGAAAGTCGATATGCATCAACAGATTTTTCGTCGTAAAGAACTGAGAGGTCAGTACTTAAAGGAGGAAAGTGCTTAGTAACTGGAGCGTGCTGTACATAGCAGGTTTTTTTTCCTTGGGAACCAAACAACGATATCAAAGCTCGGCAAACTGGCGAGTGATCAGACGCTACACAGAGCACTCTAACACTATTAGGCACTGGCCGGCGGGCATATAGAACACACGCTGCAGCTCCAATCGAGCAACGCAAGTGAACTAAAGGATCAACATGATGATTCCGGCGAAGAGCACTTGCCGCTCGGGCAACAGAGCGAAACGACAGTCCTGCGACAAGTCTATCCAATACTGATGCGCTTCGAAAATTTAGCGAGATACCATCTATTATATTTTGAGGCAAACAACCATTCAGTTTCTTTAATGCTATAACGTTATTCCTAGTCGCAGCATACTGGAAAATGAAGCTATCCTTTTTGGGGTACTTAAAAAGTCTGCTGAATAGCAAAATACCAAATAACAATGTGTAATTAAAAATAAAAGAACGCCTTCCAATAGTAATAATAAAAAAGACGGCTTTCACGACAAATCGCTTTCGAGCAATAGCCGCTCCAATCCCCGTAAACACCTCTTGGGCGTAGAAGCGCCGAAGATCCAAAACGGTTTGCAAGAGCACAGACGAAGCTACCACGCAACCTCCAAAGACCGACTCAAAGCCTAGTTATTTAAACCAACCCATTCTTTTCATTCGTTGTGAAAATTCTGAAGCACCGCGAACCGTTAAATGGCCACTGTCATATATATACCATTCGGCTCCATCTCTTAGCCTGCAAGTTCTAACCTTTATATTACAGAACACATTAATTTTATCCAAAAACAAGACATCGTTTTGGGTCTTGTGCAGTTCAGTTTTCAACATTTGGTACTGCCTTCTCCAATCCCAGCGTATGTTAGAAAAAATGAATTTCCTTTCTTCACGAACAGACATGGATTTCTTCGCGATAACATACGAAAGTGAAGATACGTCATTAAAATTGGCAGTAGACACCAAATATATAATTTTATTATCTCGAGAAAGCTTCTCGACGAATTTAACTACATCTTTGTTAGATACATATTGCCATGTCGCACTTAAAACCACCGCTTCAGAGTTCTTGTATAGAGAGCTAGACAAAACACCATCAAGCTCGTCCTGGCAATCGGGTTCTAAGCTAGAAACTGTATCCGACATACAGAGATCGTCTAGTCGCATCCTTCTAAATTCATCATTTTCGAAGTCCGAGAATTGTGTCGCCACAAAAAAATCTTCACTTTTTGAATCACCCAAAATCAAAACCTTTCGCTTACTTGTCCCATTATCGAAAGGGGTATCTTGGTACTTCAAAATATCCTGCCAGATCGCTTCTCTCTCCTTAAAAATAGAGGGATAATCTAATACTATTTTTAAATCTTTATCGTTCAACAATAAAAACTTCAGCTTTTTTAGACCATCTGTATGATGAATGACGTAGCCAAGCAGCGCGAAAAACATTAGCCCCAAAAAGCAGGCCAAAAATAAGTAACCAGACGGCATCTTCACTCTTCTTACTGGCCCCTCTACGTATCTCCAGCTAAATATCGCCATGATAAAACTGATGGTCATCACCGCAACCAGGACGAGCGGCTCATCGAAGTTAAAACTGGAAACCCGCGTTATAGAAAAAAATATGTGGTGAGATAAATATAAACTATAACTTATCAAACCGACGCCGACGATTGGTCTTAACGACAATAATTTAAAGCAAAGCGTAGAAGGACGAGAGAAAGCGATCACCGCCGCAGCGCCTAAAACCGGTATTAATGCAGACAGCCCAGGAAACCGCATCTGTGAATGAAACAAAAAAGAAGCAACTAAAATAGCAGTCACGCCAATCACCGAGAGGAAGCCCGCCAGTCGATCTGGTACTACTGCAAAAAGATCACGCCGCATGGCGAAAGCCAGCAAACTACCTACACCCAACTCCCAAAACCTGGTTGTCAAGAAATAAAATGAATAGGGCTTATCAAAAGACAGCATGTATTCTGAATATGCGAGGCTCGCGAAAGCCAAGAAAAAGATAACAAGGAAGCAAAATTTGGGCGCGTACTTAATTAATATAACCAATAGCCAAGGCACTATGAGGTAATACTGCTCTTCTACTGACAAACTCCATGTATGCAGCAAGGGAGCGGTTTCTGAAAAATCATTAAAATAATCAGTTTCTATATAAAAAAAGATGTTTGACAAAAAAAAGGCGTTCGCAACCAATGACTGCCCAAAGTCTTTCAACATATGTGGCGGATACACCACGATAGCCAAAATAGAGGCCAGAACAAAATAGAAAAAAAGCGCAGGCAAAATTCTTCTTGCCCGTCTTTCATAAAAATCAGAAAAACTGAACTCTCCAGCATCCACTTTATGAATAATAATCGACGTAATTAAAAATCCGCTAATAACAAAGAAAACATCAACGCCAATATAGCCGCCCGAAAAAGAAGATAACCCCACATGAAAAAAAACTACAGGGAGAACCGCCAAGGCACGTAGCCCGTCAATATCTGAGCGATACTTCATTCAGAAGAACCTTTAAGGTAGCAGTTAATTTATTTGAAAGCATCGAATATTCAGACTTCACGGATCTACCGGTGACTTTTCTTTCGTGGTCAATAAACAACATAACAAGAAAACACTGATACTTATGACCGTAGGATTGACGATGCTAAATAATGCGGAAAAATTGGCGTGCAGAATTTTAAAACAGAATGAGTAGGCCACAACATCCCAAAAAGATAATTTTTTTAATACACCATAGAAATGCTGAAGGAACACAAACGAGAAAATCAGAGGGACGACTATAAAAAAAACAGGCCCTTGTAACGCCGTGCTAGTCAAGATTCCTGGGGAGGATCCAGAATCTATATACCCGCCGTGCATATCGTAACTCATTGCCTCCGGAACATTTTTGGGTCTCTCCTCGATGTAAGGCTTGCCTAAGAGCAGGTCAAAGCGGTTCGATGCTGACCGGGAGAGCAACTCGACATACGATACTTCACTACCGATTATGCTGTTGTCCGAAATGTAGGTATACATTTGCTCAGCTTGTATCGAAAATCGGGCCGCCGACCATTGAACTATAAATTCTGGAGTCACATAATGGGGTACATCTTTAAATTTTGCATTGAACCCAAACCAAAATAGCCCGACAGCAAATAAAGAGGCTCCCAGTATCTTTCCTACAGATAAGCGCCCAAAATCGAATATCAAATACACAAACATAAACAAAGTAAGCGCAGGAGCCATGCCATCAATTGTAACTGCATAACTCACCAAGAGTCCGACCGTCCATTTAATAGGTATACGATCACCTTTATCATTCTGGCGGATAATCAACATCACGGCTGCAAGTGAAAAAGCATTAGAGAGGACGTATACGGCCCAGCTCGCTTTAGTAAACTCGCCACCGCGATACCTTGCGGCCGGGTCAACCAGAATCACGGCCATAATATTAAGGGCAATCGTGGCCGCAATGATTAACATAACTTTATTTTTAGACACCTCAAATCTTGGCAAAGGCCGCATTAGATGGGCTAAAAATATTGCAACACCACAGAACAGGAGGGAAAGCGAAACGAAGGCAACAAAATACACCCAGTCAAAGGGAGCAACTTTATATGACCTGGCACTAATAAAACCGCTCCTTGAAATAAGAAACCAAAATATATCTTGCACGTAAAGAAACCCTAGCAAATATGCCGTATTCCTACGGGCAGTTCTGAGGCGATTCGAAATCATTGCAATTCTCGAGCTTGTTTTTTGTTACCTCTAAAGAAACGAACCTTGGCGACAATTAGCCATACCAATCCAATGGACATTGTTGCAATAGGGATACCTGATAAATTCACCAAATCAACATACCTGATAACCGCCAGTAGCAGTAAAGCAAACAAGGCCACAATCATACATAGTAAATAAAACCGTATTGCCGCGCCCCGAGAAGCTGACCATTGTATATAACCCAAATGAACTGAAATTATCGAAAAAACCAAAGCATCAGCCACCACGACGGGGGCAAAGAAGAACATCTGAATAGAAACGCTTCTTTGAGATAAATCAATAAAAATAGGGCCAGCGCAGTAAACAGTTACAACCAACAAGGGCACTAATAAAATGTTACGCATTGCCGGTTCCATCAAACGCTGAAAAGTGAGGGGTTTGCGAGCTATTATTTTGCGATAAGGGATTTGAAAACGAACATTAAAAAGAATAGCTATTCCTTGTGCAAATTGCGCAAGAGCAGAAAATGCATGAGCTTGCTCCGGATATATTTTTACAATGAAAATCCGCGGAAATTGTCTATATGACGCAGGCAGAAAGCTACCGACAAAAAATACCAAATTTCGCCTTATGGTGAGGAAACCGCCCCAGCCAAAAGACGGCGCAAAACCGCTAACTAGAATGAAAACGACAAGAGAAACCAATGCAGTCAGAGTAATAGAGATAATATAAAATTTCTCATAACTACTGCCTAAGAATGCCGCCAGCAGTGGAATAAAGACCCATCCTGACCGAAATGATTGCATTAAAAACCAGCCATAGTAATCCTTTCTAAACTCTAAGATTCTGGAACTTTCATCGGCCATCTTCTCAATGCCGAAAGTCATAGCAGCAATAAAAATAAAATATGGTGCAAAACCAAAAATCGGGATAGAAAGAACGCCGACAAGGACAACGTAACTGATAACTAACAACCACATTAGCGCATCTATGTACTGTCTACCTAGACGCTTACTTTGTCCACCAGCGCCATAAGACTTGTAATACTCCCGATGCACCGGAATGGAGGACAGCATTAACGCCATCATAGCAATGGGTAGCGATAAAACGAGTATTGTAGGATTGCCAGATAATTGGCCCTCAAGAAGTATTGCCAGTGGGCGAAGCATCAATGGCGCCACACGATACGCTAACAATTTAAGCATATCTATGAATTACGAGCATATAGTTCATAATTTAGCGATCAGATTGGTTCTTGTTTACGGCCTAATAGTAACCATACCTGCCTAAGTCGTACCCAGTTAAGATGGATAGCCTCTCATTACTAGTCTTGTAGTACCCCGTCACCTCTTCTCTTAGTTCTTCCGACATCAATATTTTTGATTTTGGGCGCCACCGATCTAAAATACCAACAAGAGCTGTGCCACCAACTGTGCGCTTAAGAAAACGTTTGGTTTCTGTGCTTACTTGAAAACCTAAAATTCCGTTGCGATCACGGCTTGTGTGCCAAGACTTTCCATCATCAACTCTTTTGGTATTAACACTAGTGTCGCCGAATGGGATTCGATCATATAATCCAGATATACCGGTAAAGGCTTCTATACTTCGCCAAACTTTCGCATCTGAAAACTTCTCATATGGTATAGCCAGAACACTCTCCGTACCCAGCATATCCGACAAACACTGATAAAGACGATCATACTCTAAAATATGAGCCATCTTATTATCCAGGGCAAGGAGGTTTCGGACTCTTTGTTCGAAATCCACCTGTGAAGGCTTTTCTAAAGCATACGCCACATGAGCATACATTGATGCTAGCCAGTCAGCTTGCATTCTGAAAAAGAAAAAAACCTTAACACGGCCGCTGACACAGCAGAAATCATTAATATTCTTTAGTCGCTGGGCTAAAAGTTCGGGCTCCGCCTCAATACTCCCATTATCCGGAAGAAACGGGATATGCGAAAATAAACTCTCATGGCTGATCAAAGCCGTATCGTCGACGTCACCGAAAAGGTCCAGAAAAAAATCCTTTCCTGCCTTCTCGGACCAAATATGAGGACTTTCTCTTAAAAAGAAGTCTTGGAACTCCGCCGCGCTTTTTGAATCGCTAGTCCAATCAACCGACCGACTTAGTGTGTGCATCTTACCCAGGAAAACTTTTCTCTGTAAAAAAGAACTCCCAGTTTTGGTTAGCCCAATATGAAATATTAAATCATTCATCGTATATAAAACCTGTGATTTCGCACTTTATACTGCATCGGGATTCACTATCCTTTTTTCTTTATCATGTACGTCCGAGGAGGTATAAAGTGTAATAGCATATCTACACCCAGACTTAATTGGCTTTCCTCCGTGAATACACCTCGTATCAGCTATTACTAGTGCTCCCTGATGAGCAACAACTTCTACTATGTCATCATGCATGTGCTCAAAACGGGTTTGTCCAATAGGATACTTGTTCGCCGTCTTGAGAATACTTCTATTAGAGTCGGGCACATAACAAAAAGGACCGTTATTTGTGCCCACGTCTGATAAGTACCATATACATTTTACCTGATGGCTATATGCCGAATCACGATGCATGCCCCCACCAGACCCCAAATTATTATTCCTGGGCAGCAACTTATTTGCCATTAGAAACCACGAGCGCGTCCTTTTTCCCGTATATTCGTCTATAGCTCTGATCCAGTGATCAATGTGAAATTCATCTATTAAACTTCCTATGTCATTTTCAAAACCTAATATTCTATTGTCCGAAGACAATGAGTCTTTCCACAAACGGCGGTTTCCGGCGTCATCCACAAGCGTATCAATAATACCTTTTATTTTTTCACACGTTTCCGCCGACAGGTAATTTTCCTGTGTCATAACGGTTTTGTTTGTTAACTCCTTTAGCTTCCCCTTTCTCCCGAACAACATCATCCATACCGACACTATTACCAACTTGAAGTATTTCACCTCAGCCACCTCTTTTGAAAAGAGCACACGTCCTACTCCTGTACTCTATCTGATATCTTCCCATTTTAGAGGAGTACCTGCTTTGAGGTCATGTGCAGCTTTACGCCCTATAACAAGATCTAAGAACTTAGGTGCCAGCCCAAAACCGGGCCTTACTGATCGGACGCTGTCCTTACTTATTAGCTGACCGTTTAATATATCTTTAGTTATATACAATGAGCGGCGGAACTGTGCATTTCCCTGTTCGCTCGATTTACGGCCATAATTCACTTCCCCCAACGCATCCCAGGCGGTCTTGCTATCTCGGCAGAGCGCGGCTAAATCTCTGGGCTCTAAAGAAAAGCTGTCGTCGGGACCACCGCCGCTACGGTCGAGGGTGAAATGCTTTTCAATTATTGATGCCCCCAGCACAACGCTGGCGATTGCTGTTGTATTATCAAGTGTATGGTCCGATAAGCCGGTTACTAATTCAAACCGTTCAAACATGTCTGAAATGGTTCGGAGGTTGTAATCCTCCGCAGGAGCTGGGTAGCCACTCACGCAGTGAAGAATAGCTAGTTCCTTACATCCTCCCTCATGCGCGGCGGAAACGGCCTCTCTAATTTCTTCCAAGTCCGCCATCCCCGTGGAAATAATCATTGGCTTTCCGGTTTTCGCGACATAACGAATGAGCGGAAGATCTACCGCCTCGAAAGAAGCGATCTTATAAGCTGGAGCATTAAGGTCCTCTAGCAAATCCACTGCTGTTGCATCAAACGGAGAACTAAAAATCGGAATACCAACCTTCTTTGCGTGATCAAACAAAGGCTTATGCCACTCCCAAGGCATATGCGCCTCTTCATAGAGTTCATAAAGAGTTCTGCCGTGCCACAATCCACCTTTTATCTTGAAATCTTCCGAAGCAGAATCGAGAGTTATCGTGTCTGGCCGGTAAGTTTGCAATTTAACAGCATCGGCGCCGGCCCTAACAGCTTCGTCTATAATTGCCAGTGCTGTTTCCAGCTTGCCGTTATGGTTGGCTGATAACTCCGCGATAATGTAAGGAGGCTTCTTTCGTGAGATTTCACGCCCCGCTATCATGATCTTCGGTTCATTCATTACGGCGTTCCTTATCGATTGCGTGCCATTCATAATCTAACAGGCCGAAGCAAATCACATCATGGTATACAGAGCCATCAAAGTGCTGATCACGCAAACAGCCCTCTTCGACAAAGCCCATGTCCTTGTGAAACTTTATGGAACGATTATTGAATCCAAGTGCTCGCCCGTTAAGTTTATGGAGAGATAGCTCATCAAATGCAAAAGACAAAGCCTGATTGCCTAGAGATCTACCTGTACCTTTCTGAGCACTGGGAGAGAGATAGAAACCCCAACTCGCCACCTGCAAACAGCGGTCGCGAGTGATGTTTACAAATCCTGAGGCTTCCCCATGATGCTCATAGATCAAAAGACTGATTAACGGGTCGGCTATAGAGGCACCAAACCATGCTCGGTGCTCTTGAGGCTCTATTTCATGATTTGTATACATATACCGGCGTACTTCCGGAGAGTTTCGCCATCCCAAAACCTGGCCGAGATCCGCTTTGGTCATCGGCCTTAATTTATGCTCAAGCATCCCGTCCCCCGCGAAATCTCCATCATAGCAGCGAATACTTTAGACACACCGTCCCCCTCGGTCACTCCCGCTGCTGCTCGGCTCATCCGCTGTAGTGCTTCGGGCTCTTTGACTTTGGCAATCGCCAAAGGCAACTCCTTACTCAATGCTTCTGGCCAGCCGACCGATACTGCCGCACCAGCAGCTTCTAATGCTCGGGCACCAGATAGCTGGTTCTCAGCGAGAGTCACAAGAACCACGGGAAGCCCCAGGCAGCAACGTTCCCAGGAGGTGCCGCCTGCTGCGCCTATGGATAAATCTGCTTGGCACATCCGTTCAGCCATATCCGCTACATCTGTACTCACAGTCGCCTTAAACGGCAGCCTTGCCGCAAGGTCGCACACCTCTTTCAGGGAGGGCGCACTAGCTCCCATAACAATATCCAGTTCGGTTGCATCCGGCAGTGACGACATTGCCAGGACTCTTAACACCTGGCTCGTTACATTTGCCTGGTCCGCTCCGCCGAGAGAAACCAAAATTCTACTAAGCCCAGCGCTTCGGCGGCGTAGTAGGCTGCGCTGACGCGATGCCGGAAATTCTGGCCGAAGTAAGGCGAAGACCGGCCCGATCAACTTTGTACAATTGGGCGAACTAAGCCCCTCATAATCGGAGAGTACGCGTCCGAGATTCTGATCCAGCAACATAGCGCAGTCATGACTCCGGTTTGCCAGATCATCGATGACCATGATTCGATCAACTAGAGGGCGAACTTCCTTATGCCAGTTGGAGTCTAAGGCATAGTGGTCAACTATTAGCCAGTTCGGTTTCAGAGAAGTAAGCTTTTCTACAGTTTGCTCCGCGTCCTTCTGCCAAGTAACGCCAAGCCAATCGGAATAACTTACGTTGGTGATCGCAGGGCTATGATGGACCTTGTTAACAGGGTCCATCAACATGTCCAGACTGAATCCGTTATTGGTGATCAAGTCACATAAATGCTCCGTCGCATAGCGGCAAATAAAATGACATTGATGTCCTTCATACGCCAGCTTTTCTGCCAGCGCCAGACAGCGCATAATGTGGCCAGCACCGATTTCAATTGATGCATCGGCACGAAACACTACCAGCACGTCCAGCCCCCATCGACTAACAGATTGTTGCCATTCACAAAACTCGAGGCGCTTGATAACAAAAAAGCCAGCGGCCCTTGCATCTCAGAAGCTTGGCCAATTCTTCCCAGCGGCACTCTGCCAGCTAACGCAGTAACAAAGTCAGGATTTGATGCTTGCACGCTTTTAGAGGGGAAAGGCCCAGGGGAAATTGCATTTACTCGAATACTTTCATTCCCGAACTCACAGGCTGCATAACGGGTCCACTGTAACAACGCCGCCTTTGACGCTCCGTAGAAAGGCGGATTGGCGCCATTCTTATTTGGATAAATTCTCTGATCGGGGCTAACAACTCCGTACATAGAAGCAATATTAATTACGGAGGCATCACCACACTGATTTACAGCCAACCGCAAGGCGGGCAGCGCCAACGTTAGCAACCGGTGTGATGCGACTAAAGCCACTTCATAACTATCCCGATATTCACCCTCGTTCGCGGTCTCAATAGATCCACCCCCACCCAGATAAGCGTTATTAACCAAACCGTGCAGAGGCACCTCACCGCGCCGCGAGAACCATTCCTTAACCGCGAGCTCATCAGTAACGTCGAAAGCTGCAGGAATAGCGGAAAAGCCCCGCTCTTCGATACCAGCAACTATCTCATTTACTCGGCTTATATTGCGACCGTTAACCGATACCGTAGCTCCTAGTGAGGCCAAGCCGCGGGCCATAGCTTGGCCAAGGTAACCTGTCGCGCCGGTTACCAATACATTTTTTCCATCTAGTGAGTAAATTCCTGGAAATTCCGTCATCTATTCTTCCAAGCGGCAGGATTGAGCGTCATCTCGGCTACATGTGGCCGGCTGTCAATGATTCGTTCGATCTCCTGCGTATCCCAAGGCCGTTTTGTCGTTGTTATGAGATTGGTTATGAGCTGTTGTTTGGTCTCAACGCCTACCACGACGCCATCAACCCACGACTGCGAAACAACGAAACGAAGACAGAGCTCTGTAACGTCGCCACCTGAATATTTTTTTGCCTGATCACTGAGCCAAGAAATGATCTCAGAACTATTTAGACAATTAGCACGTCGCCACAATGCATCTTCGTCTGTGCATAATAAACCCTGCAGCAGCGCGCTACGCACATGTATAACCAGAGGGCGCTGCTGACGAATGACAGATATCTTTTGTATCACCGCTCCCCAACGATGATCCAATATATTGTATGGAACCTGAAGGAACTCGACGTCTTGGAAGTCCAGAGCTTCGAGAGCTTCATCCGGGGTCTGCACCGACACGCCCAGCCGGTTAATCACATTGTCCACCTTGAATCGCCTCAGTGTTTCCCAGACTACACCACCCCAAGCATTCAAATGGTAAGCCCGGTGAAGCATTAAAACGTCTAGCTTAGAGACCTCTAATGCATAGCAAGATTGGTAGACACTACGCTCCACGAACGCAGCAACAGTATCGTGTGATGCATCATCCGAGCAGCCATCAAGAGGTGATAATTTAGTAATGAGCCCTATTCTGGAAGCTAAGCCCCCTGATAAGGCCCTCCCCACCGCGTATTCGCTATTACCATACGCCCGAGCGGTATCAAAGAACTGCACACCATTGGCAATAGCTATACTTACCATTTCGTTTACAAGCGTCTGATCAGGCTGGCCAACCTGGTTCGTGATCCCGTATATCAAACCGAACTGTGCCGTCCCAAGAACCATACGACTGGCAGAGTTTTCTGTAATCACGTCGGTCGATACATTCTTGAGCCTCTTCAAAAGCGTGGATAGCGGAAGGCTTTCGGCATCGTCGGTACTATTGAATAAACTTGATAGACGAAAGTAGTCATCAAAAGTATCAACAGTGCATCGATACTGAGACATTTTAGCAGATTCATAATTCTCAAAAATATTATACCCGTACTTCCTAATAACCCAAGGAGTAACATGTTCACGGTCAGATTTTAACTCCGTATTACGGAAAGCTTCCCGTAGATAACCTGCCCTCGTTATCTCAGCACTAACACCGTATGGCAGGCCTGACGCTCTTCCAGTACAACCAAGATAAGCAATCCTTTGGTTTTCAAAGGCCCCAATCATTTCATCAATAAAATTCCCGTCTGGCAGGACGTTATCTCCAGTCAAACGGACAACGATCTGATCGTCAGGCATACCATGCAAGGCTCCCACAAACCTTTTAAGGGTGTTTTCAAGGTCTCCTCGAAAAAAAGGCACAGCGCAGCTTTCTAAAACACTACAAAGGGCGTCGTCCGAGCTCTCTTGAGAAGTAACAACAATGACACGATGCCCAGTATTGGCAGCACGTCGAGCTGCCAATACCACAAGGGGCAGCCCCCCTACTGGAAGCAGAACTTTGCCGGGCAGGCGTGATGAATTGGTTCTTGCTTGTAGCAATAAAATGGCTCTCATACCAAGGCCAGCTCTAGCGCGCGCGCAACCTCATCCTGTTGGCTGTTTTCTAAGCCTTGAAACATGGGCAGACTGATTGCCTCGTTATAGTAAGCCATGGCTTCGGGAAACTCGTCGCTATTAAAACCTAGCGCCTGGTAATAGGGCTGCGTGTGAACAGGGATATAGTGTAAATTTGCACCGATACCTTGCGCACGTAGTGATTCGAAGACCTGTTTGTGCGTACGGTCGATCTGATCAAGCTGGAGACGGATCACGTAGAGGTGCAAACCTGAATAGCTATCGGGGTGCCTCCACGGCGTAACCACAGGAAGGCCCCGTAACAACTCGTCGTACCGGTCGGCCAGTTCATGGCGACGGGCAACGAAACCGCTCAGCCGATTCAGCTGGCTGAGTCCAAGGGCTGCTTGTAGCTCAGTCATTCGATAATTAAAGCCAAGGGCCACTTGCTGGTAATACCAGGGGCCGTCTGGCTCGTGGGTCATTTTCCCCGGGTCTCTTGTCACACCGTGGCTACGTAGAAGATCCATATGTGATGCCAGCTCATCATCGTTCGTAAGCGCCATTCCGCCTTCCGCAGTCGTGATAATCTTTACTGGATGGAAGCTAAATACTGTAATAGCGCTGTAGCGTCCTGAACCGATAAATCCCTCTCGGTACTTACCCCCAATGGCATGGGAGGCATCCTCAATAATGTGGAATCCATATCGCTGAGCAAGCTCATGGATAGTGATCATGTCACACGGCTGACCACATAGATGAACCGCAACCAACACTTTAGGCAACCGGCCGCTTTGCTCGGCTTCCTTCAGCTTTTTCTCCAGCGCCTTGGGGCAGAGATTGTAGGTTCGTGGATCGACGTCGACAAAATCCACCTTGGCACCACAATAAAGACCACAATTTGCGGACGCAACAAACGTCAAAGGTGAAGTCCATAACCAGTCACCAGACCCCAACCCAAGGGCCAGACAAGCCAGATGAAGTGCGGATGTCGCACTATTAACTGCCAAAGCATGCTTTGCACCAACATAGCTAGCAACTCTCGACTCAAACTCAGGCACCTGGGGACCCTGGGTCAGAAAGTCTGATCCGAGCACGTCCATGACTGCATCGATATCTGCCTGATTTATATCCTGCTTACCATACGGGATCATGATCAGATCTTTCCAATTTCGCTGTAGTTGCAATCAATCCAGTTCAATAAATCCTGTTCGGTCATCCATTCCGCGTTATTGTCACTCGAGTAAAGAAATCCTTCCGGCACTTTTTTGCCATTCTTAATACGTTTCTTACAAGTTCCCCAGTTGTTAATATTTGGCAATATTTTAAAGTGTTCGGAGTACTCATAAGTATAATGTGCGTCTTCGGGGCTAATCATCTGCTCATGTAGCTTTTCGCCAGGCCGAATACCAATGATTTCTTGGCGGGCTTCGGGAGCCACAACTCTTGCAAGGTCCGTGACCTTCATAGACGGAATCTTTTTAACATAGACCTCTCCGCCCTCCATGTCCTCAAAAGCGTGCCAAACCAGTTCCACGCCTTGCTCGAGGGAAATCATAAACCGGGTCATTCTTTCGTCAGTTATAGGCAGTACGCCTTTATCTTTTATTGATATGAAGAACGGAATAACTGAACCACGCGACCCCATAACATTTCCATAACGAACTACAGAAAAGCGAGTCTGATGTCCGCCGGCATAGGAGTTTCCAGCCACAAAAAGCTTGTCGGAGGCAAGCTTAGTTGCTCCATACAGATTTATAGGGCTGCTGGCCTTATCCGTAGATAGGGCGACAACACCTTTTACGTTCTTATCTATACAGGCATCAATCAAATTCATGGCGCCGTTGATGTTTGTCTTGACGCACTCAAACGGATTGTACTCCGCAGTCGGTACGATCTTAGTCGCAGCCGCATGGACCACAAAGTCAACACCATCCAGGGCACGATACAGTCGGTCTCTGTCTCTTACGTCACCGATAAAGAACCTCAACCTTTCATCGCCCTGGTAAAGCTTAGCCATTTCCCATTGCTTCATTTCATCCCTGGAGAAAACAATAACCTTCTTCGGGTTATATTTTTCTAGTGTCATCGGAATGAATTTATGACCGAATGAGCCGGTTCCACCGGTCACTAATATTGTTGATTGCTCAAGCATCGGGCTTTCCTTGTAACGAAATAAACATAGAGCACGACATTAAAGCTCACCTTATATTTATACCAATTTAATCGGCAGCGGTTCTTGAAATTCTATTGTACAAGCGCAGTGATTACCTACGCCAAATTCTGGTTTACACTATCACCGCGACCTACTGCGAAATAAAGTAACCCTGCAGCATGTGCATCACTCGGATCATAAAGGTTTCGTCCGTCCACTATGACAGGGGTCGCTAGGCATTCTTTAATCATCTTGAAATCGATCACACGAAATTCTTTCCACTCTGTGCAGATCACCAAGGCATCGGCACCCTTCAGCGCCTCACTACGGCTTCCCACGAGCTCAAGTTCCGGACGCTCTCCATAAATACGGTGGCATTCCGCCATAGCCTCAGGGTCGTAGGCACGGATATTGCCCCCGGCCTCCCAAACAGCTTCCATTAGTGACCGACTCGGTGCCTCGCGCATATCATCCGTGTTCGGCTTGAAAGCAAGCCCCCAAACGGCGATAGTTTTGTTGCTGATGTTGCCGTCGAAGGCTGCGTTAAGTTTGGCGAAAAGTGTTTTCTTTTGGCGTCGATTGATGCTTTCTACGGAGGCCAAGAGGCAAGCGTCATACCCAACCTCTCTGGCAGTTTCTTCCAGAGCACGAACATCTTTTGGGAAACATGATCCCCCGTATCCGCAACCCGGATATATAAAGTGATAACCGATGCGGGGATCCGAACCGATGCCTAGTCGCACGTGTTCGATATCAGCCCCCAGAAGCTCTGCCAAGTTAGCCATTTCATTCATAAAGCTTATTTTGGTCGCGAGCATGGCATTAGCCGCATACTTAGTCAGCTCCGAGGAGCGTACATCCATAAATATCAGTTTGTCATGGTTCCAGTTATAAGGTGCATAACATTCCCGCATCAAATCCCGGACACGGCTTGAATCTGTTCCAACGACAATACGTGAACCACGAGTAAAGTCCTCGATGGCTGCGCCCTCTTTGAGAAACTCAGGGTTTGAGCAAACGTCAAACGGTACACTTTTCCCGCGGTCGCCCAGCCGTTTATAAATGGTAGCATGCACTTTATCCGCAGTTCCCACAGGCACAGTCGATTTGTTAACAATCAATTTATAATCATGCATATAGCGGCCGATAGTGTCGGCCACTTTTAATACGTATCTGAGATCCGCTGAGCCATCTTCATCAGACGGCGTCCCAACGGCGATAAACTGTAGGATTCCGAAAGCGACCGCCTCAGCTGCATCAGAGGTAAAATCCAGCCGACCCTCTTGATGATTGCGCTTAACCATAGCAGCCAACCCTGGCTCGTAGATAGGCAACCCGGCATCTTTCAAGGCCTCGACTTTCGCATCGTCAATATCCATGCAGAGAACTCGGTGCCCGGCATCTGCCAAACAAGCTCCCGTAACCAACCCAACATATCCGGTGCCAAAAATAGTTATCTTCAATTTTTCTTCCTCAAAACTGCTCATTCAAACACGCTACCGCCGCAGGGTTTGCCGTCGGTTCCCTGAGGACGGATGCTTGCCGGTTTGTTTTGCGTTGGCAGGTCTCTGGGATCCTGCCGCCGGCAAGCTTTGCTTGCCTTTCGCGGGCACGGCCCGCTCGCACAAGTAGTCGTTTCGCGGGCTGGGCCCGCTCGCACAAGTAGCCGTTTCGCGGGCTGGGCCCGCTCCCACATAGGGCCCGTTCCGCAAGGGCCGCTCGCGCGCGTTTACATGGTGCTTATGTCTTTCAGGGCCAGGGTGAGGCGGTGCTGTTTGTGGAGCATGTTGAGTAGCACGATGGCACGCTCCTGGCCGTCGAAGCGGTGGAATACCGCTTCCATGTCCGTAAAGGGGCCATGATCAATGCGCAGGCGGTCGCCCGGGCGCAGCGCGGGACGGTCGTCATTGGCGCTGATCTGGGTTTGCAGCTTGAGGGCATCGATCACGGAGGGCGGCACCGCCGCCGGGCGGTCGCCGAAGGCCACCAGTTTGGTCACGCCCCGGGTGGAGCGGATGGTGTGCCAGCCACTGCCTTGCTCGGACAGTTGAATAAAGAGGTAGCCGGGGAATAGGGGTTCCTGGCGCCGTACGAGCCGACCGGCGCGTACTTTTTCCAGGCAGAGCTGGGGCTGAAAGCAGGTAAAGCCCTGATTTTCCAGGTTTTCCTGGGCCCTGTAGTTCTGGTTGGCGCGGCACTGAACCACGTACCAGCCTGAATCGCTCATGCTGTTTTCCTTTTCGGGTGATTACCCGTGCCCGGCCCTTTTGAGGCCGAGTGTCCGTGTTCGTGTAGCTTCGCGTGGGGGTGTGACAGACGCGTGACGGAGCCTACGTTAGCCGGGCACCGTCTGCCTTGCCGTAGTGCTCACGTTCGCTTTTGTTGCGATTTTTTACATTGCCCCCGAAATATCGATTTGTGATCCTAGTGCAAATAGTTTATGTGATCAATATCACATCACGGTACCGCCAAAGCCGACTAGTTCTTTTTTCTTAGCGCTGCGGGTTCATCGCTTAGAAGGCGGCTGTATATTCGGAAGTCTTGCTCGGAACCGAAATAGGAGTTGTGCCATAGCAAGGTAAAAGTTCCGCCTACTTTCCTACATTCATCCTTTAAAGCATTAAACTTCTGGAACGCCGCCTCCGTTGACCCCAGTCCCAAATACCGCTTCGCGATCACCGTACAGTCCATCGCTATCAGCGGCCGTATTCGAATCCCCATTGCCTGCTGCTCCACAACATCGAAGGCGGGATATTCGAAACAGGTACCGCACCGGAAGCCTGGTCTATCCGCGTAACTCATGGTGCTATCGTAGGTCATCCCGGCGTCGTTCCAGGCCCGAAGTGTTGTGGCCTGATCCCAGCGTAGAAAATGCATCCGCCCGCCCCACTCCCGCTGCGTTACGCCCTCTTCAGCGCAAACACGGCGAAGACGTTCGGCTTCGCGGGCTATTTCAGCAGGCCTGTTGTAGGTGTTGTAGCTGGGATGCAGGCCGATCTCATGACCACGGCTGTGGATGGCCCTGATCAGTTGCCTTATCTGCGGCATTTCCGGGTCGTAAAGCGCGTCTTTACCGGGATCGGTACGGCCACAAATAAAGTAGAAGGCGCTGGTCAATCCATATTTCTCAGATTGATCCATGAGCCAACTGAAGGTGTTGAATGGATCCTCTCGCTGGATTTCGTGCGTACGCCGGCTGTTCAGCCAAAGAAACGGCGCCATGATGGCCGATTTCATGTCACCGCGAACCAAAACATCGCCGCCTAAAGTGCGGATGAGGCCGGCAAAGTTCTGAAACCCATAGCGAGCGGGCCGGTCCACATCATGCGACACCTTGACTGAAAACCTATGACGCTTGAGAGCGATATCAGGCCAGACACGCCCGATAATCTGTCCGAGAACAGCCAGCCATTCGTCGACAATAGGACGTTCCAGATAGCCGTGACGGTAGGCGTGCGAAGACGTCGCTGGAAAGCGCTGATGTTCGTCCAAATCAGTCCTTCCGATCTCTTCCTGCCTGGTGAGCATCCAAATCATCAAACCCAATACATCATAGTGGACAACGGCTTCCTCAGTGGCGAGTTCAACAAGTGGAGCCGTTAGAGGGTGTGACGCCGGGGCAGGCAGGGAGCGCGCATCCGGAGCCTCGAAGCCTTCTTTTGTCGGCAGCCATTGAAAGCAAGGAAAGTCCGACCTGGACTGATGGAAGGCCGGGTCAGGTGAGTCAAAAGTAATCATGCCCTGCCGGTCTTTTAGACGCATTTCCATACGACCACTACTGAAACTGAGCTGGAAGGCATGACCAAAGCGCTCGGCTAAAACAACCTCTAACCAACGGAGAGAAGCCTCTGTATACATTATCGACATACTCACCTAAGGATTCGGCGTAATCCATCAGCCGCTCTAACGACTTTGGACGGCGTATGGCTCACATTATGGTAAGGGATTTGTGTTGCGCCAAACGAACGGAAGAAGCGCTCCACCGGCTCCAACATGGAGCCTTCAAAGTCGAAGGCGTTAGTGACAGAGGAGGCAAACATGATAGCTTCCCACATACATAGACTGGTGGCGCCGCTGTTCCGCAAAGCGGGATCACCGCCGCCCATGATGTAATAGGCACTATTTTCATCCCAAACGATGTAGACGCCAGCATGATGCTGACCTTGCTCGTCCTCCGCAATCAGCATCTTCCGGCAACCATGTTCCTGAGCGGCACGGTCCAGACCCGCGATAAACGCATTGGTGTATGGGGTCGCCTTTCCTTGTCGTTGGAAAACCATGGAGTTCAGCTCGTAGAAAGTCTCCAGCGGGAGGTCATCGCGGACACGCAGGGCTTCCCGGTTTAACGCCTTTTTGATGTCTGTCCTGACGCCTTGCTGAAGCTCTGCCCAAAGATCCTCCTTCGACTTACTCTCCAGATTCTCGATGCGGTAGGTGTACCGCGTGGTTTGTGCAAATCCTTTCCAATAGAAAGGCAACCAGTTGGTCTGCTTGAAATGCCAGTTCTGTGAAAAATGGTGGTAGTCAGGAAGCTGTCCGATGAGCTGTTCCATCAAATCCTTTTCACGGGACAACCGTTTTGCGTACTTAGCGTTCGTTGATCTAATCCACGGGCCTTGAGTTTGAGTAAGTGCCGGTTGGGAAATAAACGTGAAACCATACCGCCTTTTTTTAAGGTAAGGCATGCAGGCGACGACTTCATTGCCTTTCTCGACAAGCGCCACGTCCCAGTCGTTGCCCGCTACCGCGTCTAGCCACCACGCCCGCGAAAACAAAGGTATTGAAGGCTCGGCCTCGCAGAGACGCCGGTACACATCTTTCAAACGAACAGCTCCTTACTGAAGGGGTGTGATTCGGCCAGTGCATCAAGTTGCCTGCGTTGTTCGGCTGACAGCCGCTCTGGCCGGTCCTGCTGAAAACCAGGAACCACACTATTGACGCGTGGACGAGCTCCAATCCAGTGGCCCAACTCATGAATCAGCGCAGGGCTGAAGTCACGATAGTGAACAATCTTAACGTTTTGCCTCGGAAACAGAGCTAAGTCCTCTTCTATCTGCTTCTCAAGAAAGTACACTTGCGCGGCGCACATTTCCGTCTCCGGAAGGCTGCGCAGATCCTCCACGTTTGGTGGCATTATACTCCACCATTGTCCTTCTTTGACGCCAACCTTCTTGCGCGCTCGCAGTATAGAGCGAATAACAAATCTGGGGTCGCGACGCACAACGATAATCCTTGCATCGGGAAACACCTCCTTGATTAACCTTAAACGCTGGCCGGCGTTCAGATTCTTAAAAACCAGGGACTTTCCGAGATAGGAGGATACGCCTGCGATCTCAGCATAGATGCCTTGCAGCATTCGCCGGGTAATATCTTCATAGTCCACGAAATGGCGTTCCGCAGGCAACCATCGATACCAAAAGGCACCGCACTCGCTGGGTGCATGCCCCCCGAACGCACGAGTACTACCATGATCCGCCTTGAAATTATGATGAGGGGCTTCTCCGTACTTCTTCTTGCTCAGCCACATCCCAAAGCGAAGGTTTCTATGCCAGGAACAGGCGGTGTTATCTATATATGCCAAGTTGTAGACGTTGGTCAGGGCCTGGTACAGAATGGTTGAACCGGTGCGAGGCGCTCCAACAATAAAAACCGGCGGGTGCTCATTCCGAGAGGGCGCCTTGAAGAAAACATCCTCGAACCCTTTAATAAAGGGGCTGGCCAGTGCCTTGAGTGACCGCTCGCTGAATCTCGCGCCCCTTAGGATAAGAGTCACGCTGCACCCTTGTAATCGCCTAGTTTTTTCACCACGCGGGCCGGCACGCCGGCGAGGACCTGATTGCCCTCGGGAAATGACTTAGTGACGACGCTGCCCGCGGCCACGACGGTGTGGGGGCCCAGCTCAACGTGAGGAAGAACTACAGCGTTGGCTGCTAGCCAGCAGTTGTCGCCTATGACGATAGGCGATCCCTCCATATACCGATGATAGTCATCCAGATCATGATTCATTGAAATAATAGAAACCCGGGGGCCTACCCAGACGTTTTTTCCGAACTTAATACCGTTCCGGCCATCAATATGGCTCCCCATGCTCATCCCCGGGCTCCGCGTACCGCGGTCTATTTTGTGAGGGGCAATCACCTTTGATGACCAATGCACTGGCCAGCTTACCCGTCTGTTAAACCCAAACACTTTTTGTATAAAGAAAAGCCTTATCAGCAGGAAGATGGAAAACTCTTTACTAGAAAATCCCTCTCCACCAAAGAGGCCAAGAATCTTCCTTATCATATCAACACCTCACGTCAGGAGTCGGAGCGATAGTTAACAGAAACGCGTGATAAAATAGCACTTCGCTTCCTCCGAATAGCGGCTTCGCTGGCGGCGGCGGCTTCGACATTTTTAGATAAAACCTTACTAAAAACCTTTCCAAATAACGCGGCATAATAATCAATATGGGCATACAGACTCGAAATGCGCGACGAGCTTCCATAATCTGTCTTGTAACCGAGATAGCCCATCTGCAAGCGAGCAATCGTCTCAACAATCATAATCTGCCGGCGACTAAGTTCAACTTTATACTTCCGGCTATTCGCCGTATCGGTTGGCTTGTTAATATTCTTCCAATCATGAACTTCAATGGCGGACGTTTCCTTAAAGTTTTTATTACGGGACATCTCCACGCCTATAAAATCCAGCAAGCCCTGAACCGATTCTTTCTCTTGGCTGATCAAACCCTCGTAACTTAACCAACGGCACTTTCCGTTGGAAGCCAGACGAGAACAAGCCTGGATGGCTTTCGTCTGCTCGTAAGACCACAATCGCGCATAGCGGGCAACACTCTTTATGGCGCCGGGGCGCTTGATTTGGCTCAGCACAAAATCTCGCGGATCCCGATATAAATATACGAATCTGGCATCCGGAATCTGCCGCTCAATGTCTAACGCAAACTCGTAGAGAAAGTTATCTTTACAGATATAACCCTGATAACCTTTTTCAGACGCATACTTATTCATTAAAAAATGCATTAAAGGGATTGCGTCCCGATCGTTATTCTTAAAATCACGAAGGATTTGTTCTGCGCTCCAGTCAATCTCCCAAGGAGAAAAATGCACAGTGCACAGATCCAGTGCCTGCCTTACGAAACACAGAAAGTTATCATCATCGCTCAAATCACCATAGAAGGGCTTTTGATAGTAAAGGTGTTTGAGGAAATGCGCGGGCGACGGACCAAGATATACGGATTGAGACTCAGTGAGACGTCTTCTAAGCAGATTAGTCCCGCTCCTCTCTGAGGCCACGATGAAAACAGGACGATCTTTGTAATCCATAATATCTATCCTAGAACATGCTCGTCAGCCTTCCTGGACACCCTGAGAATTGCTAACGACTGCCCTGAATAACACAACGAAAGCGCAGCCGAAATACCCAGAAACACAGAAAGATTGGAACTGGAAAAGTAATATGTCAAAAATATCGCCAAGGATACCAGGGAAAGTAAAATAATTTGATATATCAACCCCAGCTCATTCCGACCCAACACTGCAAAGCCCGAGATTGATTTGGCGACAAAGCTTATACAAAAAGCTGGAATCATAACCATGGCCAGTACATCCACATCGTTCCAACGATCACCGAACAATTGCTCAAGCACTTTGAAGTGGAACGCAATGAACATGATTGTCGCTAACGCAAGTCCCGGTAAAGAGAACTTACGGACAATTGATCTGGTGTACTCGTAAATCGGCTTTTGATCTGCTTTCCGACTGGCCACCGTCCGCAAATAGACTTTGTTTACAGCACCGGAAACCAAAGCGACTGGCGCCATCATCACCCTTTGTATCATCGCATAATAGCCGGCGGAAGCCGTCCCGAGCAGAGCAGTCAATAAAAACACCGGCGCCTGTGAGGCAAGATTACCAACCAGGACCGCAGGCGTTGAATAATAAACAAACTTGCTATGCTTCCTCGCCCAGTAGGCAAGTTTTTTTAGTTTGAGAACCGAGTGATAGGCGCGCCCCTTCCTGAAATCGCCAGCCAGCAAATACATCGATGGCACGGCCACCGAAGCAACCAAGCCAACAATCAACCCATTGGTCAGAACGTCCTGACCTTCAAAAAAAACAGCAACAGCAACAAAGATAAACGATCGCGCGATCTGTATACCAACAATCCTTACGTATTCGCTATTTCGATTCTGCAGGAACGATCCAATATTTATAATAGACAAGGAGAATGAGACAAAAGGAACGACCAGCCATCGGACGCCGACAGAATCAGAAAGAACCAGCCCAGTCACTACTGCAACAGCCAGGAGATTCAATGTGATGCTGATCAAGAGGGATAGGCTCAGCGCAATTTCAGAGAGCCGCTCCTGTTTCGGCAACAAGATGGTTACTTCATACCGGAAAGATGAAACGAACCCCAACAAGGTCGAGGTAGCCAGGATGACTGCATATATACCGAACTCCTCCGGCGAATACAGTCTGCTTAACGCGACCACCCCAAGCAGCATTATGCCTTGGGAGATCGCGGTACCTACTGTAAGTACGCCTACGCCTTTTATAAATGACAATCAATCACCTGCTAGGGCTTTCACTTCTTAAGGAATGGATGGTAGTTACCTATCGGCCCAAGCGGGGTTGCATTGCGAATCTGAGACACGGTCTCAATCGCTACGCGGTTTTCCTCCAGACCAAAGCCGCGCCCTGCCAGAATCTCTTCGTAGCTGCGGTTGTGGAGGTCAGTGAAGCCGCCTGAGAATTCAATTTCTTCGCCGTCTACGGTGATGGAGCGATAGGTGCGCTGCCCCTGAGCTTTGGCGATTTCCGGCACGTATTTGTAATCCACGGACAAGAACCAGCGAACCCGGGCTTTTTCGTACTCCAGGTAACCGGCGGCCATGTTGTCGTCGCTGTAGTGCACCACATTCTCCTGCAAGGCGCCAAAGATGAAGTGCAACATGTCGTAGAAGTGCACGCCGATGTTGGTGGCGATACCACCAGACTTCCTCTCGTCCCCTTTCCAGGACTGCAGATACCAGTGGCCGCGTGAGGTGATGTAAGTAAGGTCGACCTCGTGCTTGGTGTCTTTGTTCTCGCTTTGTACTTTATCGCGCAGCGCGACGATGGACGGGTGCACACGTAGCTGCAGAATGGTGTTGACCTTGCGACCAGTGTCTTTCTCGATGTCGATCAGACCGTCGATGTTCCAGGGATTGAGCACCAGCGGCTTTTCACAGATGGCGTCCGCGCCGGAACGCAGCGCGAAGCGCATGTGGCTGTCGTGCAGATAGTTCGGTGAGCAGATCGAGATGTAATCGACCTTTTGCTCGTGATTGGAGCGACGCAGTTTGTCGATGTGGCGGTCGAAGCGCTCAAATTCCGTGAAAAAGTCGGCGTCGGGGAAATAGCTGTCGATGATACCCACGGAATCATTGGGGTCCAACGCGGCGACAAGCCGGCTGTCGGTGGCTTTGATGGCCTGCATATGTCGCGGGGCAATATAGCCGGCGGCACCAATGATGGCGAAGTTTGTCATGTTGCTGCTGTCCCTGTTGTATTCAATGTCGCTGGGTGTCGACTCTAATCAAGAATGCGCCGGGCCAACACGGCGTAGTCGAGCTTTTGCCTGGCCAGCTTTTCGGATTGCGACGCCATCTCCCGCAGGTCGGCGGCGCCGGAGCTGATTTCCGCCAGCACTGCGGCCAGCTGTTGTTCGTTATTGACCCGCCAGCCGTTGTTTTCGGTATAGATGCCGTGACCCTCGATATCCTCGAGGACCGGCACGCAACGGCAGCACAGGCTGGTCTGCATGGTAGCGGACTGGCTGCCGGGCTGCAGGTAGACGTCCGCGCCACAGAGCAAAGCCCGGAGCTCGGCGGGAGTCTGCCAGCCCCAGAACTCAATCCGGTCATCGGTTTCGATCAGCGCCTGGGCCTGCTCACGGATGTCGTCCAACAGCGAGCCAACCAGCACAAGCCGGAGACGCGGGTCCGGATTACCGGTGAACGCGTTCAGGGTGTCCAGGAGCTTCTTCGACGCGGACTGCTTGCCGGATTGCACGACCAGCACCTCATCGTCGGACAGGCCCAGGTCCTGGCGAGTACGTTCTCGCAGGGCGTGGTATTCGTCATCCTCAACCGGATGCCCACCCAGTGGGTAAAACTCCAGTTTCTCATCCGGGACACCGTAAAACTCCCGGGCGAACTTCCCAGTCAGCGCCGAGATATAGAGAATCTTGTCGATCCAGGGCAGGCACCAGTGCACGATGGGCCGGTAATACAGGTAGTGCAGGCCCCACTTGGAGACCGGGCCCCGGGCGCTGTTGATAAAGTCCGTATGGGTATCCACATAGAACTTCACATCCGGATGGGCCTTCTTGTAACGGCTGACGGTCACCAGCTCCCAGCCGCACATGCCGTGGAACAGAATCGAGTCCGGCTCGAACTCGTCCAGCAGCTCATAGACGCCTTTGTGTGGCCGCAGGCTTTTCGCCACGGTATGGGGCATCCAGGGGTGATAGGGTAAGCGGATCACCTCTATGCCCCGGTCACAGCGGTAATGGCCGGGTTCAACGAACTCACGGCGCCTGTCCGTGGTGAAAATCTGCGTCGAGGCAATAACCAGCACCTCATGCCCCTGGCGGATGTGCTCCTCCACCAGTTCGTTTTCCTGGTAGGCCCGGTTGTCCATGTAGTAGTCGGACAGGCAGACGTGGGCGACTTTCATGCTTGGCTATCCAGCAGCGCGCCGACCACCCGGCCGATCTGCTCTTCGGTCAGGTAGGGATGCATGGGCAGGCTCATGACCTCTTGAGCAACCTTGTCGCCCACCGGCAGATCGGCGCTCAGGTCTTCCACCGCCGGCTGGCGGTTAAGCGGTATCGGGTAATGCACGGCGGTGGGAATACCGTCCGCCTTGAGCGTTTCCTGGGCGTGTGCGCGGTTGGGGACGCGGACGGTGTATTGGGCCCAGGCACTGGTGTTGTCGGGGGCTACATAGGGAGTGATTATTCGCGGGCGGGGCCCGCTCCCACAAAGAAGCCCGCCCTCACCAAGAGTCCCGCTCCCGAGATCAGCCACTCTCTCCTTCAGCAGTTCGGTGTAACGGGCGGCGGCCTGGTTGCGCTTGGCTAGTTCGTCCTCGAAGATTTCCAGCTTGGGCAGCAGGATGGCTGCCTGGAGAGTGTCCAAGCGGCTGTTGAGGCCGATGCGCGCGTGGTGATAGCGGCGATCCTGGCCGTGGTTGGCGATCTGACGCATCTGCTCGGCCAGGGCGTCGTCGCTGGTGAAGACGGCGCCGCCGTCGCCGTAACCGCCCAGGGGCTTGCTGGGGAAGAACGAGGTGGTGGCGATGTGACTCAGATTCCCGGAGCGGCGACCCTTGTAGGTGGCGCCCAGACTTTGGGCGGCGTCTTCGATCACCGTCAGCCCATGGCGCTCGGCGATCGCGTTGATGGCTTCGAAATCTGCGCACTGGCCGTACAGCGACACAGGAATGATGGCCTTGGTGTTGGCCGTGATCAGGCTTTCAAGCTGACCGGGGTCGAGATTGTAGGTTTGCTCGTCGACGTCGATGTAGACCGGTCTGGCGCCGACCACGGCCACCGCCTCGGCGGTGGCGATGAAGGTGAAGCCGGGAGTGATCACTTCGTCGCCGGGGCCGACGCCGGCCGCCATCAGGGCGATCTGCAAGGCATCGGTGCCGTTGGCCACGCCGATGCAGTGTTTAGCGCCGGTGAAGGCCGCGAGCTTCTCTTCCAGCTCGCCGACTTCCGGGCCCTTGATGTACTGGCCGTGGGCTAATACGCGCTGGATGCGCTCGTCGATGGCTTCTTTGATACGCGCTTGCTGGGCGGCGAGATCAATAAACTGCATTCAGGCGTCCTCGCTCTTGCGCACGCTTTGCCCACTCAGGATATACACCGCCCCGGTGTGCTCGCATACCGCGCTGCCCTCGCCACTGAGCGGCAGGTCCAGTTGCTCGCCGAATTCGCTCATCCAGCCGATTTGCTTGCCGGGTACGCCCACAATCAGAGCGTAATCGGGTACGTCCTTGTTAACCACCGCGCCAGCACCGACGAAGGCAAAGGCACCGATGGTCACGCCGCAAACAAGCGTGCAGTTGGCGCCCAGGCTGGCGCCCTTCTTGACCAGGGTGTCGCGGTATTCGTCCTTACGCTCGATCAGCGAGCGGGGATTGTAGACGTTGGTGAACACCATGCTGGGGCCACAGAACACGCCCTCTTCCAGGTGCACGTTGTCGTACACCGAGACATTATTCTGGATTTTGCAGTTGTCGCCGATGGTGACTTTATTACCTACGAAGACGCCTTGCCCCATGGACACGTTGCGACCGACCCGGGCGCCGCCGCAGACGTGGGCGAAGTGCCACACCCTCGAGCCACTGCCGATCTGAGCGCCGTCATCGACGATGGCGCTTTCGTGAACCTGATAATCCATGAAATTTCTCTACGTATGCCGGTCAAGGAATGGGGGCGCCTCACTGGGCTCCAGTTCGATAGCCTTCACCTTATGCCTTAACGATGTGGTCAGCGAGTTCTCGGTATTTGCCCCGGGTGTCGATTATCAACAAAGCGTGCTGCTTGATCATGTCATAATCGAATCTGTCGTGATCTGTAGCAAGCACCACTGCGTCAAAACGGGCCAAATTCTCCGTACTCAAAGGCTCACTTTTCAGATCATAGTGATGCTCCCGCATTTTCGGAAACACGGGCACATGCGGGTCGCTATAAGCCACAATGGCGCCTTTGGCTTCAATCATTTCCATGATTTCCACCGAGGGCGATTCACGCATATCGTCCACATTTTTCTTGTAGGCAATACCCAGAACAAGAACTTTACTACCATTTAGCGCCTTATGGTGCTGATTCAGGCCGTCCATCAATTTTCCGAGAACATACTCAGGCATGGCGCGATTAACTTCGCCAGAAAGTTCGATGAAACGGGTGTGCAGACCATATTCGCGGGCTTTCCAGGTCAGGTAGAAAGGGTCTATGGGAATACAGTGGCCGCCCAAACCCGGACCGGGATAGTATGGCGTGAAACCGAAGGGTTTGGTGGCGGCCGCGTCGACCACTTCGAAGATATCAATACCCATGCGGTCGGCCACGACTTTCATCTCGTTCACCAAACCGATATTCACCGCGCGGTGAATGTTTTCCAGCAACTTGGTCATCTCCGCGACCTTCGTTGAACTAACCGTCACAACCTTGTCAATGGCCTGCTCATACAGGGCCACACCCACATCTCGGCAATTATCGGTGTGGCCGCCCAGCACCTTAGGAATGACGCGCGTCTGGTAATCGGCATTGCCTGGATCTTCCCGTTCCGGAGAATAGACTAGAAAGATTTCATCCCCTACCTTCAACCCTCGCGCTTCGATTCGGGGCAACAGCTCTTCTTCGGTAGTGCCAGGATAAGTGGTGCTTTCCAGGGACACGACTTGACCTTTATGAAGATGCGGGGCCAGCGCCTGAATAGTATTAATCACGAAACTCATGTCAGGCTCGCGAAATTTATTCAGCGGCGTTGGCACACAAAGAATCAACGCATCGCATTCGCCGGCACGGCTGAAGTCGCTGGTTGCCTCAAATCCGCTTCGCCGCGCCGTGGCTATCCTCTCCTCAGTAATATGCTCAATGTAACTATTACCCTGGTTAAGCTTATCCACTTTAGCATCGTCGATATCAATACCCAGCACGCGGAAGCCGATGCTGTTGTAACGAAGCATCAACGGCAAACCTACATATCCCAGGCCGACAATCCCTATCAACGCCGCCCTGCTCTTGAAGCGTCCAATGGATTTATTCTTTGCTGTCGGCATTCGACGAACTCCATTTTCATGTAGCGATGTACATATTCCGTTCAGGCTTACCAGAGGCGGCGGCAAACGGTGGCCAAGCCAACCCCGGGGCCCCACACCAGCCCCATTCGGAGCAAAGCGAGGCGGCCTATTGTATATGGCATACATCAGGAGCTCCAAGGCGGTGATTATCCAGATAAGGACTGAGCCGCTAGGAGATAAGGGGGCTGTCGCCAGTGGCCTACGGAGGAAGGGAGCTTTAGTCGGGTTACGGCCTTTGGCCTAACCCGACATACGGCGCACGGAGTTAGACGCCGATCTGCTCGATCAACTGGCGCACGCACTCACCGATGTCGTTCTCGGCAGTGTTGATCACCACTTCCGCGTTGGCGGGGGCTTCGTAGGGGCTGTCGATGCCGGTGAATTCCTTGATCTCGCCGGCGCGGGCTTTTTTATACAGGCCCTTGGGGTCGCGCTTCTCGCACTCGTCCAGGGGGGCGTCGGCGAACACTTCCACGAACTCGCCGTCCTCGAACAGGGCGCGGGCGGCGTCCCGGTCATCGCGGAACGGGCTGATAAACGCGGTGATCACCACCAGGCCGGCATCGACCATCAGCTTGGCCACTTCGGACACCCGGCGGATGTTCTCGGTGCGGTCTTGGTCGCTCATGCCCAGGTTCTTGTTCAGGCCGTGGCGCACGTTGTCGCCGTCCAGCAGGTAGGTGTGCTTGCCCTGCTCGGTGAGCGCTACTTCCAGGGCGTTGGCCAGGGTGGATTTGCCGGAGCCGGACAGGCCGGTGAGCCAGATACATTTCGGGGTCTGGTTCTTCTGCTTGGCGCGGTCGTCTTTGCTGATGTGGGTCTGGTGCCAGATCACTTCCGCTTGGGATTCGTTCTCGCGCTTTTCGTAGGGGCCTGACATAAAGGGTCTCCTTAAGTGGGTGGCTTCAGAACGGCCAGATCAGGGGGATCAGCGAGGTGGTCACCGCCAGGGCGACCAGACTCATGGGAATGCCGATCTTGAGATAGTCGGTAAAGCGGTAGCCGCCGGGGCCCATGACCATAAGGTTGGTCTGGTAGCCGAGCGGGGTCATAAAGCTGGCGCTGGCGGCGAACATCACCGCGATAATGTAGGGCAGCGGGCTGACGCCAAGCTGTTCGGCAACGCCGGTGGCAATGGGAAAAACCAGCACGGCGGCGGCGTTGTTGGTAATCACCTCGGTAAACAGGGCGGTGATCAGGTAGACCACCAGCAAAGCCAGCCATGGGCTTTGGATATTGTCGCCGAGCAGGTTCTCGACAATCCAGGCGGCGGTGCCGCTTTGCTCCAGGGCGGTACCTAGGGCGAAGGCGGCGCCGATCACCACCAGCACCGGGAGGTTCACACTGACGTTCATGCGCGCCCGGTTGACGGTGACGCAGCGGGTGACGAGCAGCAGGCCGGCGGCCAGGAAGGCGGCTTCCAGGATGGAAACAAGCCCCATTACATTCACCGCCACCATGGCCACCAGGATCACCGTGGCCAGCGGCGCCTTGCTGAAATCCGGCGGGGTGGAGTCGCGCAGCGGGCTGACCAGCATAAAGTCGCGGCGGTATTGGTACTGCTCCACGAAGGTGTCGCTGGTTTCCAGCAGCAGGGTGTCGCCGGTGCGCAGGATCTGTTCGCCGACCTTGCCGGGCAGCCGCCGGCCGCCGCGGCTGATGCTGAGGATGGCGGCCTGGTAGCGGGTGCGAAAACCGGTGTCCTTGACAGTTTTGTTGACGCCGGGGAACTCCGGCCCCAGCACCACTTCCACCAGGCAACGCTGATGGTTGGTCAGGCGCAGCTTGTGGGCGCCGCCGTGGGCGGGCACCAAACCGTTGACGCGCTGCAGCTCGCGGGCGCATTCCGGAGCGCCGATAAAGGCAAGCTGGTCGCCGGCCTGCAGCAGTTGATCCGGGCCTACGGCGGTGAACAGCTTTTCGCCGCGTTGAATTTCAGTGAGGTATCCGTGGGTCAGGTTACGCAGGCCGGCCTCTTGGATGCTCTTGTTATGCAGCGGGCTGCCTTGCGGAATGACCACCTCGACGTGGTATTCGCGGGCGCTCTCGACCTGCTCCACCAGACCTTCGCGCTCCGGCAGCAGACGGCGGGCGAACAACAGCAGGAACACCGAACCGGCGGCCAGCAGCGGCACGCCCACCCAGGCCAGCTCGAAGATGTGGAAGCCGTCCATGCCCCGGTTTTGCATCATGCCGTCCACCACCAGGTTGGTGCTGGTGCCGATCAGAGTGCAGGTGCCGCCGAGAATGGCCGCGTAGCTGAGCGGCAGCAGCAGTTGCGACGCCGACAGCTTCAAGCGCTGGGCCCATTCCTGCACCGCCGGGATCATCATCGCCACCACCGTGGTGTTATTGAGAAAAGCACTGAGAATGGAGGTGGGCAGAATCAGCCGGGTCTGGCTGCCCAGGGCGCTCTTGGGCTGGCCGAGCAGCTTGTGGGCAACCCAGTAGATGGCGCCGGTGTCGCGCAGGGCGGCGGCCACTACGTACAACACCGCCACGGTGACCAGGCCGGGGTTGGCGAAGCCGGCCAGGGCCTGGTCCACGCTGATCACGTCGCCGACCAGCACCGCCACCAGAGCCGCCATCATGGTGACTTCCGCGGGCACCCGGTTGGTGGCCAGGGCCGCCAGCACCGCGAGCACAACCAGGGATGTGTAGATCATTTCCGGATTCATGGGCGTGAATCGTACCTGGGGGGTTATAACCTGCAACTTTAGGTTTGTTCTTTGCTTATAACCATCGGCTGGCGGCAGCTTCTTGTGGGAGCGGCCCCTGTGGGAGCGGGCCCCGCCCGCGAAAGGCAAGCCCCGCTTGCCGGCAGGATCCCAGAGGCCTCTCTAAATGCGTCTCTGGGCTCCTGCCGGGGCTTCGCCCCTTTCGCGGGCAGGGCCCGCTCCTACAAGGCCGTCATCCTCAGGTTTTGTCGCTGTTGTAGTGGTAAGCGTAGTAACCGTATTCGTTGCTGGCGCGGCGTTCGATGGCATTGAGGATGGCGCCTTTGATTTCCACCCGGTTCTGCTCGAAGCGGTGCACGCTGACATCCACTTCCTTGGCGGAGTTCACGCCATAGCGGGCAACGATCAGGCTGGTGCCGGCTTGCTGGCCGATAATGGCGGCGTCGGTAACGGCGAGGATCGGCGGGGTGTCCACCAGCACCAGGTCGTACTCGCTGGAGAGCCTCTCCATCAGCGCCTTGAAGCGCGGGTGCATCAACAGCTCAGCCGGATTAGGCGGCACCTGCCCACGGGGGATAAAGTGCAGGTTGTCCACCTTGGTGGCGTGAATGATCTGATCATACTCCGCCTGGCCGGAGAGCAGATCGGACAGGCCCGCGTCGTTCTGATTCTCAAAGTAGCGATGCAGATGGCCCTTGCGCATGTCGGCGTCGATGACCACGACTTTCTGCCCGACCTGGGCGAGCACCGCCGCCAGGTTGGAGGAGATAAACGACTTCCCCACCTCCGGGCTGGGGCCGGAAATCATCATCACTTTGTTGCTGGCTTCCATCATCGCGAAGTGGAGGCTGGTGCGCAGGCTGCGCAGGGCCTCGATGGCCAGGTCCGCCGGGTCGTTGATGGCCAGCAGTGGAATCGGCTCGTGCTTGGAACGCTTGCGGCGGCGCATGATGGCCACCAGGCGGTCCAGTTTTTGCTGATTCTCGGAAAGCGGTACGGCGGCATAGACAGGGACGCCTTGCTCTTCCAATTGCTCCGGGCTCTGAATGCCACGGTGGAGGGCCGCTTGCAGCAGCACATAGCCGACCGACGCCATCAACCCGAGCAAGGCGGAAAGCGCGACCAGCAAGCCCGTTTTCGGCTTGACCGGGGCCGGCTGCACTACCGCATCGTCGATTATACGCACATTGCCCACAGTGCTGGCCTTCATGATGCGCAGCTCCTGGACTTTGTTAAGCAGGCCAACGTAGATTTCCTGGTTTACTTCCACGTCACGCATCATGCGCAACACTTCCTGCTGGGTCTCCGGCAGGTTCTGGATTTCGCTTTCGATCTGGTTTTTCTCCTCCTGCAGCGACTGACGCTGCTGCAGCAAGGTGCGATAAGCGGGGTGAGATTTGGTGAACTTGGCGGACACCTCGCTTTCACGAATCTTCAGTTCGTTGAGCTTAGCCTCAATGGCCACCAGGCGCTCCAGGACGGATTCGGTTTGCAGGGAGACGTCCACCGAGTCTTTGTCCAGCCGGTACTCGTTAAGCTTCTCTTCCGCCTTGGTGAGTTTTTCTTTGATTTCCGGCAACTGGTCGTCGAGAAAATCCAGGCTTTTCTCGGCTTCGGCGGCGTTGCGCTGAATATTCTGGGTGAGGTAGGTCTGCGCCACGGCATCCAGAACGCGACGGATCCGCTGCTGATTCGGGCCGGTGAGGCTCATGGCCAGAATGCCGGTTTCCTTGCCCTGTTCGCTAACATTAAAATTGTTCCGCAGCCGGTTCACCGCCGCCAGACGGGACAGGCGGGTGACCTGCAGTCCTTCCTCGCCCGGTTGCCACTCGCCCAATTGCAGACGCACGCGACCATCTTCGCTAACCAGTGTTTGGTCCGCCGGACCCTGGGCAATCAGCTCGCCGTCGAGATACAGCGCCGGCTCGTCCTGATCGCCGGCTTGTAACGTGAAGGGTTCGCCGAGCCATTTGTCCGGCACCACGAAGGTTTCCACGGTGACAAAGGCCTGGCTGTCACGGTAGCCGGCGAACAGGGGTACCGGCGTGAACTCCGGCACCGGGTCCGGGGCGGAAAAGGCACCGATCAGCGGCAGGCGATCCGGGGCCACCAGAGTGTCCATCTTGAACTGGTCGACCACCTGGCCCAACACCAACCGGGAACGCACGATCTGGATTTCAGCAGTAGCGGAAGACTCCTCGGCGAACATTTCGCTGACTTCCTCGAAGCCGGGTAAGCCAGCTTGTTTCTTTTCTACCTGCAGCAGAGCGTCGGAGCGGTAGATCGGTGTGGCGAGAAAGGCGTACACAGCGCCCATTACCAAGGCCAGTAGCGTGGTACCGATAATCAGCCAGCGGCCGTCCTGTAGCAGAGCCAAAAGACGCTGAAGGTCGATCTCGTCGTCCATCACCTTGAGCCGGTCACTGTTCTGTGGCTGGTTGCTCATGCGCGCACTGTTCCTTTCACATCAAATCTTGGTCAGCCAGGCATCCAATGCCTGGCGCATCATGGGATAGATCCGTTCGAACGCCTCGCGCCCGCGCCGGTAGGGGTCAGGAATATCGCGCGCGCCGTTCCAGTGGCTCAACAGAAACGTCTTGCCGCTGGCCTCAGGAAACCGCTCGATAATGCGGTCGCGCTGGCGGGCTTCCATCACCAGAATCAGGTCCGCGTCGCGGCACAGTTCGGTGGTGAGCTTGCGGCCACTGTGTTCCCCACATTCAAGGCGGTTGCTTGCGGCCACAGCACGGGCGGTTTCGTCCATATCGTGGCCTTCCAGGCCCACCAAACCGGCGGACGACACGGTTTTTCCCGGTCTTTGCTCGCGCAACATGGCGGCAACTGTGGGGCTACGGCAAATATTGCCATCACAAACAACGAGTATGCGTTCGAACATTAAAAGCCCGTCGCCTCCAACTCCGTTTCCGCCCGAGCGCTAAAGAAAATCGTTTGCGCTGTCGGCAAAATACTCTCAATCACGCGGTTCCAGCGGGCGATGGGCGCGGCGGTGACATATACGATGTCGCGCCGCTGCAGCGGGAAGTGATCCGCCAGCACCAACGCCGTGGCCTGCTTGGCATTCAATTGATAGACATCAACAAGATGATCGCTGCCTTCAGGCGCTTGGCGCATTACGAAAATACCAGAAGCATTAGCGGTTTCTTTCATAAAGCCGCCAACCGTGGAAAGCGCCTCCGCCAGGCTCAGACCATTGCGGGTCATGGACACCGGCTTGGGCTCTAGCACTTCACCGAGCACAAACACCTTATTGTCTGCGTTGCGTCCCACATGCAATACATCACCGGGCCTGAGCAGCACGTTCTGGGCCGGATTGCCCTGTTGATAGATGGCCCGCAGGCTCAATTGATAGTCCTTGCCGTCGCGGGTCAGCGTGACGTCGCTCCAGTCGGCAAATTCGGTAATCCCGCCGGCGGCGTTCACCGCGTCCAGTAAACGGGTAGGCACGTTGGTCACCGGGAAGGCCCCGGGCTGTTTAACCGAGCCGGTGACGTAGATTCTTTGGCTCCGGAAGGCGGCCACGGTGACGTCCACCTGGGGCTCTTCAATGTACTCCGCGATGCGGTCAGCGATCAGGTCGCGAATCTCGGTGACGCGCAGACCGACCACTTCGATCTTGCCCACATAGGGATAAAAGATGGTGCCGTCGTTATGCACCCAGTTACCCGACTCGTCAGGGCTGCGCATGGAGCCGGCGGGGATGGTCAGCTCCGGATGGTCCCAAACAGTGATCTGCAAAACATCACCCGCACCAACCTCATAGTCGTAGCTTTCCGGCTCCTGGAGCAATGCTTCCGGCGGTTTGGACGGCGTGTAATCCTGATTGCGTTTAAGAACAGCGGTGCTGATTTGATGCACTTCCACGGCGTCGGACAGCGGCTCGGCATTCTCGCCGTCGTCTTCGCTGAACCAACCTGGGGAGTTACTGTAATGCGGGCCCGGGGCGAATGCGCAGCCGGCCATTAGCAGAGCCAGAACGGCCACCAGGAAAGGCTTGATTGTGTCAGTCATAGAGTGCTGAAAATCCTTTTTGGAGTTCTTCATCCGGCGCTACCAGTCAAACGTGCGGCGCCATTGCGCCATGGCGGTAACCTGTTCGCGCTCACCGTAAAAGGTGTCCACCGCTTCGTCGGTGGCGGCCAGGGCCCAGGTGAGACGGCCGCCCAGCAGGCCGTGTTCCAGCCGTAATTCCGCCAGCACGATATCCTGTTCCGCGTTGGCTTGCAGTATCTCGGCGCCGTCGGGCTCCACTTGAGCCCGTTTGCCGCCTTCCGCGTTAAGGGTCGCGGTGGTCACCGACGCGGTAAAGACCACGCCGTTACGGAAAAATTGCTGTCCGCCCAGGGTCAAGGCCCGGGCGTCGCCTTCAAACGTGGAGGCCAGGCTGCGCCCATAGTACCGGAAGCCGCTGCGATAGGTCCCGTGCTCGTAGGCGGTATTGAAACGGGCATCACTGATGGCACGGCCCGCCACGGTGTCGGTGCCTTCCAGGAAGAAGCGCTGGCTGCCAGCGCCGATGCCGGTGAGCGCGTCGAAACCGGCCAAAGCGGAGAATTTGGACGGCAGGCCGCCGGCCTCATCCTCGCCCATCATCTGGCCGTAGAAGCCGGTGGGCACGCCGAACACCGGGAAGCCGGCGCGGAAATCAAAGCCGGCCACCTGGTTGCTGGGATCGTCGCCCTCGGCGAAGCCGCTGGTCTGCCCGTTGTCCTTACCGATCAAAGCATCACCGAAGGAATCCAAGCCTTGCGGCCGCCCTTCCCCGCCCCACTGGAACAGCCGGGTGAGACCGATCTGCAGGAAACGGGTGGGTCGAAAGGTAAGGCGCCCACCTACCAGCTTCGCGTCGGATACGGCGCGATCCTGCTCAAGCTGGCCAATGAAGGCCTGGAAGTCCCAAGGGCCGATCCAGCTCAGCCAGGGCGAGCGCGGCGCGTAGTGAGTCTGGCGGCCGAACCACAGACCCGGGACCGGGCGGGCGTTATTCGAGAGTGCCAGGGAGCTGTGATGGCCGGGGCCCCACCAGCGGTCGATGGTACCGGCGCCAAGCTGCCAGTTGCCGAAGCGGCCGGCGACGAAGCTGCCGTCGGCGCGCAGTTCACTGGTGTCCTCGCGGTCGTCGGTATCGGTATAGCCGGCCTGAATGCGGGCGGCGAAGCGGCGACCGGTGAAGGACACCGCCGCCGAGCTGTCCACCTGCCCGGCGGGCTGGGCGCCGAAATGGCGGAACAGCGGCTCTTCGTTAGCGCCGCCCAAGGTGACCGTGGCGGTACGCGTCTCGGCTTTGGCGCGGTCCAGGGCGGTGCGCAGATAAACGGCGTGCTCACTGGTGCGGCAGGTATCGCTGGTGCCGCGCAGGCCCTCGGCCACGGCGGACCAATTGACCGGCCAGGTGGTGGTGAGGCCGTCAAAGCAGCCCAGCGCGGACAGCGCTTCCAAATGATGCCGGGCGCGCAAATCCCCGGTCTCCGCCCAGGGGGCGGCAGTGGCCGTCGCGCTCACGCTTAGCAGTACACCCAGGGCTCCGCCTTTGACTGCTCGGGGCCAGGTGGCCCGCTTGAACCCACTTAACACTGGCGGCTTCCTATCCTGATGAATGGTTTTCCCCCGGTCCTTGGGGCGAGGATTATCACCCGCATATTTTGTCATGCCTATGACACGGAGCGGCATTTTACATTGTGTTTACTATATTGCTAACCCCGGATGACAGAGCAACGACAGGATGCGGCTACTTCTCGCGGTTGCAGATCAGACGCGCCTCTTCCAGGGCGGCAGTACGGTGCTTGGTGGCTTGCTTGTATTCCGGGTCGGCGAGCATGTCGGCAAATGCCTGGATTGACGGGTAACGGACCAAAAGGACTTCGTCCCAGCGCTCGCCCTCCGGCGCGATCACACCGGCCAGGGTGTCACCGGACCAGAGCATCTCGCCACCTACGCCTTTGACCTTCTCGAACGCCACCAGCGAGTAGCGGCGGTAGGCTTCGCGGCCGTCGTAGTCGGCTTCGCCATCCTTGTAGCGGGCTTTGTCGCGGAAGCGCAGCAGGTTGAGCATGACAATGGGGGTGTCGGCGGGAATGCTCTTGAGGATTTCCGGCAGGCGTTTCGGATCCGGATCGACGACGGGCATGGTGTGCTCTCCTTGGTTGTGATTATTGGCAACAAGGTTGCCGCTTCCCTCCCCCGCCGCCAATGGTGAGATGCGCCAATTGTATGGCGGCCCTTGCTCTGGGGAGCGGGCCTTGTGGGAGCGGGCCCTGCCCGCGAAAGGCAAGCTTCGCTTGCCGGCGGGATCCCAGAGCCCTCTCTACCGGCAGCGACAACCCTCTCTGGAACCCTGCCGGCCGGCTATGCCGGCCTTTCGCGGGCTGGGCCCGCTCCCACAGTGCCCTTTTCCACCAGGAGGCCATTGGCGGCGCAGAAGGCGCGGAGGTCGTCAAGGTAGTGCTCCGGCACGATGACGCGGACCGTGACGTGCTGGCTGTACTGGATGTCTTCCAGGCGGGCGCCGTGCTGGTCGCACCAGTGGCGCAGCGGCTGCTCGTCGGCGAAGCCGAGCTGCAGGGTAAGCGTCTGCTCGGGGATCTGCTCGGTGACTCGCATGGCGGAGAGCACCGCTTCGGCGGCGCCGGCGTAGGCGCGCACCAGGCCGCCGGCGCCCAGTTTGACGCCGCCAAAGTAGCGGCTGACCACCACCATGACGTCGCCGACCCCTTTATGCTGAATCACGTTGAAGATCGGTTTGCCGGCGGTGCCGGAGGGCTCGCCGTCGTCGTTCATGGCGCCCTGGCCGGACTGCGGGTCACCGATCAGCCAGGCGTGGCAGTGGTGAGTGGCGTCCGGATAGCGGGCGCGGGCCTGCTCCAGCACGGCGTGGGCGTGGTCGCGGTCCTGCACCGGGCGCAGCCAGGCGATGAAGCGGCTTTTGTTGATGATCAGTTCGCGGTCCACGGGACCGGCGGGGGTTGGGTAAGTCATTGGGGAAGGATAGCAGAGACCTTGCTAGAGAGGGCTCTGGGATCCTGCCGGGAGCTTCGCTCCCTTTCGCGGGCTCGGCCCGCTCGCACAAGACCGGCCCCTACCTGATCAGGGGATGTCGCCGCTCGACGGCTGTCCGTAGTGTCTTCAGCACAACAAAAGCGGATAACTGGAAGCCACATGGAAACGACGATTTTTACGCGCCGGCGCGGCGGCACCGTGCTGATGGGAGCTCTGGTAGTGGCGATCACCGCCTGCGGCGGGGGCGGCAGCAGCAGTAGTGGTGGCAGCGCCGGTGGTGGCGGCGGTGGCCCGTCCGCCGGCGGCCTGGCGCTGGATTCAAACAGCCCTGGCGACGGCGCCACGCAGAAGGCGGACTACCCGGTGGTGGCGGTGTTCTCGGCGCCGGTGGACCCGGCCAGCGTGGACATGCAGAGCTTCGCGGTGACCGCCGGGGTGAACGAGGTCAATGGCACGTTCAGTTACAGCGACGATGGCTCGGTGGTGATCTTCACGCCTAACGCGGATCTGGTCGACGGCCAGGCCTACACGGTGACGCTGAACGGCATCACCGATGCGTCCGGCGACGCCTTGAACGCGGAACAGACCTGGGGGTTCACCGCCAATGCGGCGGCCGATTACGATTGCGCGGTGGGCCCGGTGCCCGCCAGCCTGAACCTGAACCCGGACCAGGACGCCTACTACTCGCAATACGCGGACGCCAACGGCCTGCCGGTGCTGGGCGGCAACCTGGTGTCGGCGGCGGCGCTGACCCATGCCTGCGAAACCATTCTGGGGATGATGAGCCTGCGGCAGGATCTGCTCGATCAGATGATCGCCAACGGCACCATCGCGGCGGTGACCGCTGACGGCGAAGGGATCACGCAGATTCCCGCCTACTCGGATTTGGATACGGTGTTCCCGATCACCGGCGACACCTGGGACAACCGCGCCCGGGGCGGCCTCGGCGCTACCAAGGCACGGCCGGTCAGCAGCGGCACCGAAGAAAACGTGCTCTGCTACGCCAACGACCCTTACCAAGCGCCGCTGGGCGTGCACGAGGACATCTTCCTGCATGAGTTCGCCCACTCCGTGGACCTGATGGCGCTCGAGGACCTGGACCCTGACTTGCGGGCCGCAGTGCAGGCCGCCTACGACGACGCCCTGGCCAATAACCTCTACCAGAACACCTACGCGGACGACACCGTGGAAGAATACTGGGCGGAAGGGGTGCAGAACTGGTTCAACGCCAACCTTGAGTCCGATCCGCCTAACGGGCTGCACAACAGCGTCAATACCCGTGCGGAGCTGCTGACTTACGATCCGGCGCTGCACAGCCTGATCTCACGGATTTTCCCCACCGATTACGACGGCGGCTGCCCTCCCGGCCCGCCCTGATCGCCGGCCCGTTTTCCGCGCCTTGGGGGCGCACCACGGCCCGCTTCGGCGGGCCGTTTTTATCTGTGGGAGCGAAATTGTGCGAGCGAAATTGTGGGAGCGGGCCCCGCCCGCGAAAGGGAGCGAAGCTCCCGGCGGAATACCAGAGGCCTCTGGAATCCTGCCGGCCAGCTTTGCCGGCCTTTCGCGGGCGGGGCCCGCTCCCACAAGGGGGCAGGGCCAACCTCTTCTACGGAACCAGGACGACGGCGCCGTGGGTGCGACGGGCTTCCATGTCGTCGTGGGCCTGGCCGACGTCCTGGAGGGCGTAGCGGACCGGGTCGTCGGGGGTGAGGATGCCGTCGCGCAGGGCCTGAAAGAAGGCGTCGGCGGCGGCGTCGCGGTCGGCCGGGTCGGCGGTGTAGTGGCCGAGCATGGGCCGCACCACGGTGAAGGAGCCGGCGGCCAGGCGCGGCATGGCGAGCGGTTCCACGGAACCGGAGGACTGGCCGAAGTTGACCAGATGACCGCGCGGGGCCAGGCAGGCCAGGGAGTCGTAAAAGGTGTCCTTGCCGACGGAGTCGTAGGCGACGTCGACGCCGCGGCCGTCGGTGAGCTGCTTAACGGCCTCCACCACGTTCTGTTCCCGGTAGAGGATGACATGGTGACAGCCGTGCTTGCGCGCTCGCTCGGCTTTTTCCTCGCTGCCAACGGTGCCGATCACGGTGGCGCCCAGGTGCCGCGCCCACTGGCACAGCAACTGCCCCACCCCGCCGGCGGCGGCCTGGACCAGAATGATATTGCCCTCGCGGACCGGGAAGACGTCGGTGAGCAGGATGCGGGCGGTGAGGCCGCGCACCATCATGCCGGCCACCAGCCCATCGTCGATATCGTCCGGCAGGTGCACCAGCCGGCCGGCGTCGATCAGGCGCTGGTCGGCGTAGGCGCCGTAATTGCCGGAGGTGTAGGCGACCCGGTCGCCGACCGCGAAGCCGGCCACGTCCTCGCCCACCGCTTCCACCACACCGGCGGCCTCGAGCCCGGGAATGCCCGGTAGCGGCAGCGTCTGGTAAAGCCCGGAGCGCACATAGATATCGTGGAAGTTGACGCCGATGGCGGTCTGCCTGAGACGCACCTGCCCGGGGCCCGGCTCGCCCATCGTCACGGTTTCCGGCCGCAGCACTTCCGGCCCGCCCGCTTCATGCATGATCATCGCTGTCGCCATGATATCTCCTGATGGTTCTTGGTCTTGTAGGGAGCGGGCCTTGTGGGAGCGGGCCCAGCCCGCGAAAGGGAGCGAAGTTGTGCGAGCGGGCCTTGCCCGCGAAAGGGAGCAACGCTCCCGGCAAAGGTTGCCCCGCAGGATGCCAGAGAGCTTTCTAACGGTAGTACAAACAGCGTCTCTGGAATCCTGTCGGCAAGCAGAGCTTGCCTTTCGCGGGCTGGGCCCGCTCCCACAAGAGCCCGCTCGCACAGGGGCCCGACAAGCGCTTCAGGCCTGGCGTTCGATCAGCATGGCGACGCCTTGGCCGACGCCGATGCAGAGGCTGACGAGGGCGTAGCGGCCGCCGGTGCGCTCAAGCTGGCGCAGGGCGGTGAGCGCCACGCGCACGCCGGAGGCGCCCAGCGGGTGGCCGACGGCGATCGCGCCGCCGTTGGGGTTGAGGCGTTCGTCGTCGCCTTGCAGGCCGAGCTGCTTGCAGCAGCCGAGCACCTGGGCGGCGAAGGCTTCGTTGATTTCGATCACGTCCATGTCGTCAAGGGTGAGGCCGGCGCGCTGCAGGACTTTGTTGCAGGCGTGCACCGGGCCCAGGCCCATGACGCGGGGCGGCACACCGGCCACGCCGCCGGCGATGATGCGCGCGCGCGGGGCGATGCCAGCTTTTTCGCCGGCGGCGCGGGAGCCGATAATCAGGGCACCGGCGCCGTCGTTGACGCCGGAGGCGTTGCCGGCGGTGACCACGCCGCCTTCGACGATGGCGGGCAGTTTGGCGAGCTTATCAACACCGGTGCCAGGACGCGGATGTTCGTCCTCGCTGACGGAAAGCGGCGGCTTCTTGCGGCCCTGGGGCACGTCCACCGGCAGGATTTCTTCTTTAAAGAAACCATCCACGCGGGCGTCTTCGTAGCGACGCTGGGACTGGGCGGCGTAGGCGTCCGCCTGTTCGCGGCTGATGCCCAGGTCGGCGGCCACGTTCTGCGCGGTCTCCGGCATGGTGTCGCCACCGAACTGCTGGATGATAGCGGGGTTGGGGAAACGCGCGCCGATGGTGGAATCGAACATCGGCATGCTACGGCTGTAGGGGCTCTCGGCCTTCGCCATGACGAAGGGGGCCCGGCTCATGGATTCCACGCCGCCGGCGATCACCAGTTGGCCTTCGTCGACGGAAACCATGCGCGCCGCGTCCAGGGTGGCGGCCAGGCCCGAACCACACAGGCGGTTAACGGTCAGGCCGGCGACGGATTCCGGCAGCCCGGCCAGCAGCGCCGCGTGGCGGGCCACGTTGCGGGCGTCTTCACCGGCCTGGTTGGTGTTGCCGACAACCACGTCTTCGATCAGCGCGGAGTCGAAAGCATTGCGGGCGACCAGGGCACGAATCACGTCGGCGAGCAGGTCGTCCGGACGGACCGGCGCGAGGGCGCCGGCGTGGCGGCCAAAGGGGGTTCGCAGGCCGTCATAAATATAGGCGTCGAGCATAGATAGGGTCCTCGTCCGCTAGGCGGAACATCATTCCGAAACTTGACGAAAAGGATAGGTCGTGACAGAGTGCGATGCAAGCAGCGGGTGACTCCTCAGTCGCCCTGATAGCCGCCCTAGAGAGCGCCCCTCCAGACTAAAGCCAACGACAGAAAAAGCCCATGATTCGCGACCAGGAAGTACTCAACCAGCTCGTCGATACCATCCACCGTTTCGTCCGCGACCGCCTGATTCCGGCGGAGCAATCGGTGGCCGAAAACGACGCCATTCCCGAAGACATCGCCCGGGAAATGAAAGAAATGGGCCTGTTCGGTCTGTCCATTCCCGAAGAGTACGGCGGTCTGGGACTGACCATGGAAGAGGAAGCGCTGGTGGCCTTCGAAATCGGCCACACTTCCCCGGCGTTTCGTTCCTTTTTCGGCACCAATAACGGCATCGGTGCTCAGGGCATTCTGATCGATGGCACCGAAGAGCAAAAACAGAAATACGTCCCCAAGTTGGCCACTGGTGAAGTAATCAGTTCGTTCTGCCTGACCGAGCCGGACGTGGGCTCCGACGCGGCCAGCTTGAAAACCCGCGCCGACAAAGACGGCGATCACTACATCCTGAACGGCACCAAGCGTTATATCACCAACGGCCCGGAAGCCGGCTTGTACACGGTGATGGCGCGTACCGATCAGAGCAATAAGGGCGCCGGTGGCATCAGCGCCTTTATCGTCGAAGGCGACACCCCGGGGCTGATCCGCGGCAAGCCGGACGTGAAGATGGGCCAGAAAGGCGCCCATGTTTGCGACATTACGTTCGAGGATTGCCGGGTGCCCGCCGAGAACATTATCGGCGGCAAGGAAGGCCAGGGCTTCAAGACCGCCATGAAGGTGCTGGACCGGGGCCGGCTGCATATCTCCGCGGTGTGCGTGGGCGTGGCCGAACGTCTGATCGAAGACGCCCTGCGCTTCGCCATGGAGCGCAAGCAGTTCGGCGCGCCGCTGGTGGATCATCAGTTGATCCAGGCGATGCTGGCCGATTCCCGCGCGGAAGCGTTCGCCGGCCGTTCCATGGTGTTGGAAGCGGCACGCAGTAAAGACGCCGGCAAGAACGTCAGCCTCGACGCCTCCTGCTGCAAGCTGTTCTGCGCCGAGATGGTGGGCCGGGTGGCCGACCGGGCGGTGCAGATCCACGGCGGCGCCGGCTACATGGCCGAGTACGCGGTGGAGCGTTTTTACCGCGACGTGCGCCTGTTCCGGATCTACGAAGGCACCACCCAGATTCAGCAGATCGTGATCGCACGCGGCATGGCCCGCGACGCGCAATAAGCCGGCCTTGTAGGAGCGGGCCCAGCCCGCGAAAGGCCGCCGGCAAAGCCGGCCGGCAGGACCCCAGAGAGGTTGTTCGTGCCGCCGTTGGAGATGTCTCTGGGATCCTGCCGGGAGCTGCGCTCCCTTTCGCGGGCTGGGCCCGCTCCCACAAGCTCCGTGAAATAACAATGCTGAGATTTTCCCTGCCGATCTGCATGATCGGCACCTTGATGGCGCTCACCGCCGACAGCGAGTTCGGGCTATGGATGGCCCGGCCCGCACTCTTGGTTTATCTGATTACCCAATGGCCCCGCCAGGGCTATCTGGCCCGGGGGCTGCAGCTGGTGGCCTTGGCCTTGGCGGCCTCGGTGGCAGTGTTCCATTCCGACCCCCTGCCGATTCTGCTCGACGCCTGGGACCGCTTCTGCTTCTTCGCTACCTTTGTCTCCGCGCTGGGCTTGCTGCGCGTCTCGGCGATGCGCTCGCGGCTGATCCGCGACGCCGGTCAGGTGCTGATCCGCCAGCGCCCCACCTGGCGTTATCCCACCCTGTCCCTGGGCAGCGCCCTGTTCGGCATGATCGTCAATATCGGCGTTCTGAACCTGTTCGGTGCCATGATCCAGCGCAGCAACAGCCTTAAAGCGGCCGGTGGCGACCGCGCTATTCAATCGGTACGCGAGCGCCGCATGATCATGGCGATGCTGCGCGGCTTTTCCCTGGCGCCGCTGGTGTCACCATTGGGCGTGACCTTGGCGGTGATCCTGTCGAGCATGCCGCAACTAAACTGGTCGACCCTGGCGCCGCTGGCCTTCCCCACCGCCGCGCTGGTGTTTTTTCTCGGTTGGACGCTGGACTGGTTGCTGCGGCCCCGCCATTTAACCGCCCCGGCGGCGCCCCGCCCTGCCCCGGGGCCGTTGTTCCGTTTCATTCTGCTGGCGCTGGGCATTACCGTATTGGTGTTCGTGGTCAGTTTCGCGCTGGATGTGCGTCTGCCGGTGGCGGTGCTGATCGCCTGCCCACTGAGCGCCGTGGGGTGGATGGCGATGCAACGCCGACGCCTGGGCGGTGGCACCGGCGTGGTGCGCGCGGTGACGCTGCTGGGCCGGCATTCCCGTTTGATCTTCGGCGCCAGCCGCAACGAAATCGCGGTGCTGGGCGGGTCCGCCTTCATTGGCGGGCTCTTGATTCCTCTGGTGGACCGTGACGCCCTCGGCGCGCTGCTGATCGCCACCGGCCTGCAAGGCGCGCCGGCAGCGGTAGCGGCCATGCTGCTGGTGCTGCTACTGGCCCAGGTGGGGCTCAACCCTATCGTTTCGGTGACCCTGCTCGCCGGCCTGTTCGCCGACACCCATGCCATCGGCCTGGAACCGGAGCTGCTGGCGGTGGCGCTGATGAGCGCCTGGAGTCTGGCGATGATCTCTTCGCCGTTCACCGCCGCCATGATGGTGCTGGCGCAGCTCACCGGGCGCTCGCCCTATACCCTGGCCTGGCGCTGGGACGGGCTGTTCTTTTTGCTGCTGCTGCCCCTCATCAGCGCCTGGTTGTTCGTGGTGGATTGGTTGTATTGAGGGCTTCGGGCGGCTGCGCCGCCCAGCGGAATGCCGGCCAGCCATTTTATACAATGCAACCAACATTCCGGCGGGTATGTTAAGGGCTGATCTTGTGGAGCGGGCTCTTGTGGGAGCGGGCTTTTGTGGGAGCGGGCTTTTGTGGGAGCTTGCCTTTGTGGGAGCGGGCCTTGCCCGCGAAAGGGAGCGAAGCTCCCGGCAGGATCCCAGAAACATCTCTAGAAGCGTAATAGAAAGGCCTCTGGAATCCTGCCGGCAAGCAAAGCTTGCCTTTCGCTTGCAGGGCAAGCTCCCACAAAAGCCATGCTCCCACAAGGGCCGCGGTCAGGCGCTGAAGTAGAGGCGGCCGTCCTGCTCCTGGCGGCTGACGCGGCCGGTGGCGAGCAGGCAGTTAAGGTGGGCGATGCTTTCGCCCATGGCGAACATAAGCTGGTGGCTGTCGAGTTCGCGTTTGAACAGCACTGGCAGCAGATCGTGGGCCGTGATCGGCTGGCGGCGGCAGGCGTCCTCGGCGGCATCCAGTTGCTCGCGGTGGTGGTCGCAGAGGTCGTTCACGCGGGCGTGCAGGCCGCGAAACGGCAAGCCGTGGGCGGGCAATACCAGGGTGTCCTGGTCCATGGCGTCGCGCAGCGCGCGCAGAGACTCGGTGAAGGCGGTGACCGGGTCGTCGTCGGGTTCCAGGGCACGGACCGTCAGGTTGCTGGAGATTTTAGGCAGTACCTGGTCGCCGCTGATCAGCACCTGGTCGTGCTCCCGGTAGAGACAGGCGTGCTCCGGGGCGTGCCCCCGGCCGATGTGCACTCGCCAGGTCTGGCCGTTAACGGTGACGCCGTCACCGGCGGTGAGCACTTCTGGCTCCGGCGGCAGCTCGGGCAGAATTTTGCGAAAGGTGTTGCCGCGTGCGGCCAGCGTTTCCAGGTCGTCACCCGGTACGCCATGACGGCCAAAGAAGGTGCGGAAACTGTCACTGATTTCCTCATCACTGGCGGCGTGGAGCGACGAGGTAAGCGCCCACTCGCCCCGGGTCATCCAGACCGGCGCCTGGAAATGCCGTGCCAGCCAGCCGGCCTGACCGATGTGGTCCGGATGGTAATGAGTGACGATGATACGGTGGATAGGCCGACCCTGAAGGGCGTCCTGGAAAGCGGTTTGCCAAATCTCCTGGGTGTGCCGGGAGGAAAACCCGGTATCCACCAGGGTCCAGCCTTCGCCGTCTTCAAGCAGCCACAGGTTAATGTGGTCGAGGGCGAACGGCAGAGGAAAGTTAAGCCAGTGGACGCCGGGCGCCACTTCCTGGCTCTGGCCGGGTTCCGGCGCCAGGTCAAACGGGTACTCAAGCATATATTTCATCCGTAACAGGGAGACAGGAATGCAAGCGTGGCGAATCCAAGACGACCACACCATTAAGTTGGAGTCCATGACCGCCCCGGAACCCGGGCCCGACCAGGTACGGGTCAAGGTGCGGGCAATGGGTGTGAACCGGGCGGACATCTTGCAGGTGAAAGGGCTGTATCCCGCGCCGCCGGGGTTCGACAGCAGCGTGCCGGGGCTGGAATACGCCGGTGAAATCGAGGCGGTGGGCAGTAAGGTAATGGGCCGCAAGGTCGGTGACCGAGTGATGGGCCTGATTCCGGGCTGCGCCTATTCCGAGTATCTGGTGACCCACGAGCGGGAAACCCTGACGCTGCCGGACGAGATCGACTTCGCCACCGGCGCCACCATTCCCGAGGCGTTCTTGACCGCTTACCGGGCGATGTTCCTGGAAGGCGGCCTGCAGCCGGGGCAATGGGTGCTGGTGCGCCCGGCCACCGCCGGCGTCGGCCTGGCGGGTGTGCAACTGGCCAACGCCCTGGGTGCGCGGCCGATCGGCTCGAGCCGCAACCTGGACAACCTGGCCACCGCCCGAGAGATGGGCCTGGTGGAAGGCGTGCTGGAAGACGACACCCTGCCCGAGCGCCTGAAAGAGATCACCGGCGACGGCGTGGCGGTGATCTTCGACATGGTGGGTCCGGACTGGAACCAACTGCTCAAGGGTCTGCGCATCGAGGGCACGCTGGTGATGATCGGCGTGCTCGGCGGCACCAAAACCGAACTGGACCTGCGCGGCATGATGCAACGGCGCCAGACGCTGACCGCCATGACCATGCGCAGCCAGCCGCTGGAAAAACGCATCGCCATCGCCAATGTGTTCAACGACCGCCTCGCGCCGCTGTTCGCCAACGGCCGCCTGCGGCCGCTGCCGCTGAAGACGTTCCCGTTCAACGACGCACCGGCGGCGCACCAGCACATGATCGAGGACGGGTTCAGCGGTAAGCGTGTGCTGGTGGTTGAATGACATAAGATCAATAAGGTTGTTATATTAATGAAATACTATTTCACAACAAATGAGGTGCCGCAATGACCGAAGCTACCGCGACTCGCCAGAGTCAAATGAGCCAGGCCGAGTGGGAAGTGCGTAAGGATCTGGCCGCCGCCTACCGGCTGGTTGCCCTGTACGGTTGGGAAGACCTGGTGTTCACTCACCTGTCCGCCCGCGTGCCCGGGCCGGAGCATCATTTCCTGATCAATCCCTACGGCTGGTTGTTCGATGAGATCACCGCGTCGTCGCTGATCAAAGTGGATTCCGAAGGCGAGATCGTCGATCCCGGCGCCACCAACCGGGTCAACCCGGCCGGCTTCACCATCCACAGCGCGGTGCACATGGCCCGGGAAGAAGCGGGCGCGGTGCTGCACCTGCACGCCGCCGACGGGGTCGCCGTGAGCGCGCACAAGGAAGGCCTGCTGCCACTCAGCCAGACCGCCATGCTGTGCCTGGACCACATCAGCTTCCACGACTATGAAGGCGTGGCGCTGAACCTGGATGAACGCGAGCGGTTGGTGAACGACCTGGGCGACAAGAACATGATGTTGCTGCGCAACCACGGCACCCTGACCGTGGGCAAGGACGTGGCCGAAGCCTTCACTTACATGTACTTCCTGATGAAGGCCAGCGAGATCCAGGTGCGCACCCTGGGCCAGGGCGAGCCCTACCTGCCCTCGCAAGCCGCCATCGACACCACCAGCGACCAGTCCAAACAACTCGGCATGGCCAGCCAGCTCACCTGGCCCGCCCTGCTCCGCAAGCTCGAGCGCATCAACAGCGACTACGCCACCTGATTGTGGGAGCGGGCCCGCTCCTACACGAAAATCAGCTTCGGCTGACAGAGAATCGGGCCACTGCCGGTTAGCGTGATGCCTCCAATAGAAAGGAGGTATCACTCATGCCAAGGAAGGCCCACTCCCACCGTTTGCGTATCGGCCGCGTCAGTGAGCCCGGGCGCGTCTATCTGATTACCATCACTTGCCATCAGCGACACGCGCACTTCTCCGCCTTACAAAGCGGCCGCTGCTTCGTACAGGCCCTGCGTGCCTGCACCGCGCACGCGGTCACCCTCAGTTACGTAGTGATGCCCGACCATGTTCACTGGCTGATGGCCCTCCGTGAGCACGCCGATTTATCCATCACCGTACAGAAAGCCAAATCCCTGACCACTCAGCGTTGGCGTCGCGCAGGCCGGGGCGACAACGAACGTCTCTGGCATGCCGGTTTTCATGACCGTGCGCTACGCCGCGAAGAGGATCTGGTGGCCATGGCCCGCTATATCGTAGCCAACCCGCTCCGCGCCGGTCTCGTTAACGATATCGGCAACTACCCGCATTGGGATTCCGCCTGGCTCTTGTAGGAGCGGGCCTTGCCCGCGAAAGGCCGCCTATGCCGGCCGGCGGGATTCCAGAGACGCTGCTGATGCTGCCGTTAGATCGCTCTCTGGCATCCTGCCGGGAGCTCTGCTCCCTTTCGCGGGCTGGGCCCGCTCGCACAAAGCCACCCTTTCGCGGGCTGGGCCCGCTCGCACAAAGCCTCCCTTTCGCGGGCTGGGCCCGCTCCCACAATGGAGCAATTTAAGCGCGCATGCGGAGTGCGGCGAGCATGGTTTCCAGGCGCGGGACGGGGACGTTGTGTTGCTGGGCGATGGCGACCACGTTACCGAGAATGGCGTCGAGCTCAATGGGGCGGTCGTTGAGGTAGTCGAGCGCCATGCTGTTTTTGTAGGCGGGCATTTTGCGGGTGCCGTCGATGTTGCCGTCGATGATCTGCGGCGGCAGCGGATGGCCGTCGGCTTCGGCGGCGTCGATCACTTCCTGCATCATTTCGCGCACCAGTTTTTCGCCGCCGGCGGTGTCGAGCATGGTGTAGGTATCGGCGCCGTTGGCGAGCACGGAAAGCGGATTGAACGGCGTGTTCCAAACGCATTTAAGCCAGCGTTCGCGGACCACTTCTTCGGTGAGCTTAATCTCGATGCCACCTTCCACGAACAGGTCGTGCAGGGCCTGGCAGTGGTCGTCGAGGCCGCTGGGGTAGCGGCCCATGACCAGCCGGCCGTAGGCGTTGTGTTTGATTTCACCGGGGGCCACGCGGCTGACGGCGATGAATGCCAGGCAACTGATGATGGGGTTATCGGGGAAGGCGTCGGCCAGTTCCCGTTCGATGTCGAGGCCGTTCTGGATCAGCACGATGTTGGTGCCCTCGCCTACCCAGGGACGGACCAGCCCGGCGCGGTCGCTACCGGGCAGCACCTTGGTGGCGAGGATCACGTAGTCCGGTGTGCTGTCCGGGGTGTCGCCGTCTTTGTAGAGGTGATCCGGCGTCCAGGAAATATCACCCAGCGGGCTTTCAAAACGGAAGCCGTGCGCTTTGACGGCGTCGTATTCGGAACGCACCACGGCGCTGACGATGCAGCCGGCGCGCTTGAGGATGGCGCCGTAGAAGCTGCCGATGGCGCCGGCGCCGATGATCAGCGCATGGGGTTTCAGGTTACTCATTGAAAAACTCTCCTGTATTTAAATTCGTGCCTGTCCGAGCGCTGTGCGAGCGGGCCTTGCCCGCGAAAGGGAGCGAAGCTCCCGGCAGGATCCAAGAGGCCTCTCTAACGTCAGCACCAAGAAGGCCTCTGGTATCTGCCGGCCTTTCGCGGGCAGGGCCCGCTCCCACAAGGGCAGCAAAGTCAGCTCGTTCCCATTAGCCCGCGCCGCATACTTCGCAATGGCCAGAGCGCGATTAAATAAACAATCAAAAGCATCAAAAAAGCGTCGTCGAACCCGACCTCGAAGGCGTGCGGGTGACCGGCCTCCGGATGAGCTTGCCAGTATCGATCACTAAAGAATTGTACGCAGATGGCACTGAGGTTAACGCCGATGGCGCCGCCGATCTGGCGGCCGAAATTAATAATGCCCGAGCCCTGGGGGATCAACGCCGGCGGCAGCAGCGTCAGGCTGCCGGTGGTTACCGGCGGCATGATCAGACCCAGCCCGACCCGGCCGAGGGCGGCCCAGGCCACCAACCAAAGCGCGGCGGTGGTTTGGTCGGCGGCGCGCATCATCACCATGCTGGCGATGAAAAACGCCAGGCCGGCGGCGATCATGCGCCCTAATGGAATGCGGTCGGTGAAATAGCCAACGAAGGGGAAGATGAACGCCATGGCCAGGCCGGCGGGCATCAGCATCAGGCCGGCGCTGGAGGCGCTGTACCCGGACACCTGCTGGAAGTACAGCGGCATCATGTAGGTGGAGGCGAACACGCCGGCGCCCATTACGATGGACAACAGGAAACCGCCGGTGAAGCCAGGGGCACCGAATACGCGCAGATCGAACAGCGGATTACGACAGCGCCGCTGCCAGAGCGCGAACAGAACCAACATCAGCGGCCCGCCCAGCAGCGCGGTGAGCAGCCATGGTTCCAGCCAGCCGCGCCGCATGCCGGAGGCCAGCGCCCAGAGCGTGCCCACCAGGCCCAGGCTGAGCAACACCAGCCCACCCCAATCCAGCGGCGGCGAACGCTTTTCGCGGTGATCGGGCAGGAAGCGCCCGGCGATCACCATGGCCAGCAAGCAAGCGGGCAATACCACGAAAAACACCGCCCGCCAGGACCAGACATCCACCAGCACGCCACCCAACGCCGGCGCGATGGCCGGGCCGAGAATCACGCCCATGCCGTAAATACCCATGGCCTGGCCGCGCTTGTGTAATGGGAATACCTGGAAGATGGTGATCATGGCGTGGGGCTGGATCATGCCGGCCATCACGCCTTGCACCACGCGGGCCAGCACCAGCAGGCCGAAGCTATTGCTGACGCCACCCACCAGGGAAGCAAGAATGAAGATCGCCATGGCGAGCAGGAACGCACGCCGCGAGCCGAATCTCGCCACCGCCCAGGCGTTGAGCAACATACCCACGGTCATGGCGGCAAGAAAGCCGGTGGCGATCCAGTGCACCTGGTCCTGCTCGAGCCGGTACTCGGTCATGATGGCCGGCACCGCCACGTTGATAATGGTGGATGCCAGCACCACGGACAGGGTGCCGAGCATCACGGTGACGGTGGCGTACCACCGGTAAGCCGGCCCATAGCGCTCGAACAGACGCTCTATGGCGGGGTTTTCGGGCATCGAATACGCCCGTTATTTTTTGGTCGGGTCGTCGCCCACCTGAATCAGCAGCTTGCCCCGGTTCTTGCCCTGGAGCAGACCCTGGAACGCGCTGACTGCGTTTTCCAGACCGTCCACCACGTCTTCCTGGTATTTCACTTTACCGTCGCGGATCCACGCCGGCATGTCCGTGCGGAAGTAGCCCTGGCGGTTGATATAGTCAAACTGGATAAAGCCCTTGAGCAGCAGACGCTTGACCAGCACCTTGCCCATGAAACCGGGCAGACGGTCCGGACCTTCCGGCATGGACGTGTCGTTATAGTGGGCGATGCGACCGCATACCGGGATACGGGCGAAGTCGTTGACCAGTTCCATCACCGCGTCGAAGGTTTCGCCGCCGACATTTTCGAAATACACGTCGATGCCGTCCGGGCAGGCTTTCGCAAGCTGCTCGCGGAAGTCGGCGTCCTTGTAGTTAACGCAGGCGTCGAAGCCGTAGGCGCCAACAACATGCTTGCACTTGTCCTCGGCGCCGGCCACGCCGACCACGCGGCAGCCCTTGAGCTTGGCGATCTGACCAACCACCTGACCGACGGCACCGGCGGCGGCGGACACCACCACGGTTTCGCCTTTCTGCGGTTTGCCGATTTCATCCAGGCCCACATAGGCGGTGAAGCCGGGCATGCCGAGCACGCCCACGGCGGTGCTGATCGGCGCCTGCGCCGGGTCCAGCTTGCGCATCGCCTTGGGTTCGTTAACGGAGTATTCCTGCCAGCCGCCCGGGCACAGCACGTAGTCGCCCTGCTTGAAATCGCCGCTGCGCGATTCCACTACCTGGCCGACGGTGGCGCCTTCCATCACCGAGCCTTCCTCGACGCTGGCCGCGTAGGATTTGGCGGCGCTCATACGGCCGCGCATGTAGGGGTCCAGGGACAAATAGATGGTGCGTACCAGCACCTGGCCTTCACCGACCTCGGGGGCCGTGCCTTCCTGAAGCTGGAGGTTGTCATCACCGGGCATGCCGGTGGGGCGTTTTGCGAGAATGATCTGACGATTGGTAGTCATGGTTGGAGCTCTCCCTGAAGCTGGATTGTTATTTGCTGTGGGAGCGGGCCTTGCCCGCGAAAGGCCGGTGTAACCGGCCGGCGGGATCCCAGAGAGCTGTCTAACGGTAACAAAAACAAGCTCTCTGGGATCCTGCCGGGGGCTTCGCCCCCTTTCGCGGGCGGGGCCCGCTCCTACGAGTTAACTAAAAAGGGCGGCCCTGGGGCCGCCCTTTTTTATGCTGCGTGGTCGTCCACGTCGATCAGGTTTTCGAGAATACCGAGGTGGTATTCGCGATCACCCAACCAATGGTCGATCATCACGATGCGTTTGGCGTAATGGGATACCGGAGTCTCCTCCATCATGCCCATGCCACCGAACAGTTGGATCGCCTCTTCAGCGACCTTGCGGCCGGATTTGCCAACCTGGGCCTTGGCGGCGGAGATGCGCTTCTTGCGCAGTTCCGGGTCCACATCGAGGCTGCAGGCGGCGAGCATGGTGATGGAACGTACCTTCTCCAGCTCCATGCGCATTTCCACCATACGGTGCTGCAGCGCCTGGAATTTACCGATCGCAACGCCGAACTGCTGGCGTTCCTTGATGTACTCCAGAGTCTGGTCGCAGGCCACTTCCATGGCGCCGGAGGCTTCCGCGCACAGGGTGATCAATGCCAGATCAAGCGTGGCTTCCAGGCCAGCCAGGGCATTGCCTTCTTCACCGAGCAGTGCGCCGGCGCCGACTTTCACGTCTTTAAAGGTGATGTCGGCGGCGTGCAGGCCGTCGATCGTCGGGTAACCGCGACGGCTGACACCGTCGGCACCGGCATCGACGATAAAAGCGCTGAGGCCGTCTTTATCATTGCCGTTGCCAGCAGTGCGGGCAATCACCACCAGTTGATCGGCGCTATCGCCGTGCAGAACCACGGCTTTTTCGCCGTTAAGCACATAGCCGTCGCCGTCTTTGCTGGCGGTGGTTTCCACGAAGGTGTGGTCGTAGCGACCCTTGGTTTCGTAGTTGGCCAGGGCAAAGCGGGACTCACCGCCGATGATCGCCGGCAACCACTGCTCTTTCTGGGCGTCGTCACCGAGCTTGTCGATCAGCACGCCGGACAGCACCACAGTGGCCAGGTAGGGTTCCACCACCAGACCGCGGCCGAAGCCTTCGGCCACTACCATCAGTTCCGGACCGCCGCCGTTAAAGCCGCCGGCGTCTTCGGAGAACGGTACGCCCAGCAGGCCCAGTTCGGCGAATTGGTTCCAAACTTCACTGCTGAAGCCCTGGTCGTTTTCCAGTGCTTTGTTGCGGGCGTCAAAGGTGTAGCTGTCACGGACCAGACGACCCACGGTCTCTTCGAGCATGCGCTGCTCGTCGCTGAATTTGAAATCCATGTTTTACTCCTAGAGCCTGGTCGGCATTAGTTCATCTTTGCGCTGCTGCCCGAAAACGTGGCAGGCAAGGCGCGCGGTGCCGCCCTTGGTGGCGCCAAGGGCAAAGCGCGCAACGCGGACTGCCGCGTTTTCGGGCGCAGCCCGCAGGGACGGGCCTGTTTCCGCGCAGTGCGGCGTCATTCGTCGTTCATTTGGCATAACCAAACTTCTCTCCTCATTCCTTGCTCTGCGCGGAAACAGGCTCCGTCGCAAAGCTGAAATAATGCCGATCAGGCTCTCACAGACCGAGAATCATCTTGGAGATGATGTTCTTCTGAATTTCGTTGGAGCCCCCGAAGATGGAGAGCTTGCGGAAGTTGAAGTAACGGCTCGCCACGGACCCGGCGAACTCGGGGCCGACGGTGTCGCCGTCGAAATCGCCGGCGAGCTGCTCAGGCAGGAACGGCAGCGCGTGCGGACCCGCCGCGCGGCGGAACAGATCGGTGATTTCCTGACGCAGCTCGGTGCCCATGATCTTCAGGAACGAGCTTTCCGCGCCCGGTACACCACCGGCTTCGGCGGCGGCCACGGTGCGCAGGTTGGTCATTTCCAGCGACATCAGTTCCATCTCCACATCCGCCAGGCGGCTGCGGAAGTGCGGCTCTTCGATCAGCGGCTTGCCGTTGACCTGCTGCTCGCGGGCGACCTGCTTGAGGTGCGCCAGGGCGGCTTTGGAGCTGCCCACGCCGGCGATGCCGGTACGTTCAAAAGTGAGCAGGTACTTGGCGCAGGTCCAGCCTTTGTTTTCTTCGCCGACCAGATTTTCCACCGGCACTTTGACGTCGTCGAAGAACACTTCGTTGACTTCATGCTCGCCATCCAGGGTGATCAGCGGACGCACGGTGATGCCTTCGCTTTTCTCCATGTCGATGAGCAGGAAGGAGATGCCTTCCTGTTTTTTGGCGTCCGGGTCGGTGCGCACCAGGCAGAAGATCATGTTGGCGTGCTGGCCCAACGTGGTCCAGGTTTTCTGGCCGTTAACGATGTAGTGGTCACCGTCACGGACCGCGCGGGTCTTGAGACCGGCCAGGTCGGAACCGGCGCCGGGCTCGGAGTAACCCTGACACCACCAGTCGTCGCTGCGCAGGATGCGCGGCAGGTAGTGATCTTTTTGCTCCTGGGTGCCGAACTTGATGATCACCGGGGCAACCATGTTAACGCCAAAGGGCAGCACCGTGGGCGCACCCGCTTCCGCGCACTCTTCCTCGAAGATGTGCTTCTGGATCGGGCTCCAGCCGGTGCCGCCGTGTTCCACGGGCCAATGCAGAGCGAGCCAGCCCTGCTCGTTGAGAATCTTCTGCCAACGGATGGTGTCTTCCTTGCCCAGGCGTTTGTGTTCCTTGACCTTGCTGGCAATGTCCTTGGGCAGCTTGTCGTTCAGGAAGGTGCGCACTTCGTCACGGAAGGCGCGCTCTTCGGCAGTGTAATTAATGTCCATAGTAACCTCTGTGTCTTAGACGACTTCAGCTATAAAAGCCCTTGCCTTCTTTCGCCAGTTTCTCCAGCAGTGCCGCCGGCTTCCAGGTGTCGGAACCGGTTTCCTGGTGAATCTGACTGACCTTGTCATAGATTGTCTTGAGGCCCACGGAGTCGGCCCAGAACAGAATACCGCCCCGGTAAACCGGGAAGCCATAGCCGTAGATCCAGATCACGTCCACGTCCAGCGGACGGGCGGCGATGCCCTCTTCGAGAATCTTGGCGCCTTCGTTGACCATCACGTACATGCAGCGTTCGAGAATTTCCTGGTCGGAAACGTCGCGGCCCTGGATGCCGTTTTCCTCACGGAATTTAGCGATCAAGGCGTCAACCTCGGAGGACGGCACCGGGGTACGGTCGCCTTCCTTGTAGTCGAACACGCCGGCCTGGGTTTTTTGACCCAGACGGTCCTGTTCCACCAGATCGTCGGTCCAGTTACGCGGCGGTGCGTTGTCCGGATCTTCCTTGCGCAGCTCTTCGCGGATGCGATAGCCCACGTCCATACCGGCCAGGTCGGACATGGCGAACGGGCCCATCGGGAAACCCAGATCGAACAGCACTTTGTCCACCTGCGCCGGGTTGGCGCCTTCGTTGACCAGTTGTACGGCTTCCGCCTGGCGCTTGTGCAGCATGCGGTTGCCGACGAAACCGTGGCAGACGCCTACCAGTACACCGACTTTGCCGATGCGGCGGCTCAAATCCATCACCGTGGCCACCACGTCGTCGGCGGTCTTCTCGCCACGCACGTTTTCCAGCAGCTTCATCACGTTAGCGGGGCTGAAGAAGTGCATGCCCACCACGTCCTCGGGACGTTTGGTGAACGAGGCGATGCGGTTCACATCCAGCGTGGAGGTGTTGGTGGCGAGAATGGCCCCGGGTTTGCAGACCCGGTCCAGCTCGGAGAACACGGCTTCTTTAACATCCATGTTCTCGAACACCGCTTCGATCACCAGATCCACGTCGCCCAGGTCGTCATAGCTGAGAGTGGGTTGGATCAGCGCCATGCGCTGCTCCACTTGTTCCTGGGTGATGCGGCCTTTCTTGGCGGTGTTTTCGTAGTTCTTGCGGATTACGGCGATGCCGCGTTCCAGTGCCTCTTCCTTCACCTCGAGAATCTTCACCGGAATACCGGCGTTGGCGAAGTTCATGGCGATGCCGCCACCCATGGTGCCGGCGCCGATAATGGCGGCACTGTTGACGTCACGCTTGGCGGTGTCCTTGGGCAGGCCGGGCACCTTGGCGACTTCGCGCTCGGCGAAGAAAACATGGCGCTGAGCGCGGGACTCGGGGCTCACCAGCAGCTCGGCGAACAGTTCGCGCTCGCGCTTCATGCCGTCTTCGAAGGGCAGTTCGACAGCGGCCTGAACCGCCTTAATGCAGTGGAACGGCGCTTTAAAGCCACGCTGTTTGCGAGCGATGGATTTTTCGTAGTTGCTGAACAGGTCCGCTTCTTCTTTCTTCACGTCGAGGTCGCGGATTTTGCGCAGCGGCGCGTTATCGGCCACCAGCTTGCGGGCATACGCAAGCGCGCCTTCGAGCAAATCACCGCCGACCACTTCGTCAACGATGCCGACCTTGAAGGCGTCTTTGGCTTTCACCGGGTTGCCGCCTACGATCATGTCCATCGCGGCCTTGGCGCCGACCAGACGCGGCAGACGCTGGGTGCCGCCGGCGCCGGGCAGCAGGCCCAGTTTCACTTCCGGCAGGCCGACCTTGGCGGAATCCAGAGCAACGCGGTAGTCACAACCCAGCGCCACTTCCAGGCCGCCACCCAGAGCGGTGCCGTGAATCGCGGCGACCACCAGCTTGTCGCTGCTTTCGTACTCGTTAATCACGTCCGGCAGGGCGGGCCCGGCGGGCGGCTTGCCGAATTCACGAATGTCGGCGCCAGCGGGGAAGGTGCGGCCTTCGCCGATCACAACCAGAGCCTTGGCCTGATCGTCTTCCAGACCCTGGCGCAGGCAGTTGATCAGCCCCTCACGCACACCCTGGCCCAAGGCATTGACCGGCGGATAGTTAACGCCGATAACACCGATGTCGCCTTCAAGACGGTAGCTGACTACCTCGCTCATGATTCCTCCTTCAGCGGGGGACCCGCGGTGCGGTGGCCAGAGGGCCACGGCGGCGCCGCGCATCCCGTGAAAACGGTTCTTTCCCGGACCTGTCAGTATAAGAAAATCCGGGCCATTATCAATTATTTCGGAATTAGGTTTTATCTAGCGGACCAACTCTGTTGGCTACACCCTACGGGAGCGAGCCTTGTGGGAGAGGGCCTTGTGGGAGCGGGCCTTGCCCGCGAAAGGGAGCGAAGCTCCCGGCAAAGGTTGCCCCGCAGGATTCCAGAGGCGTTGTTAACGGCAGCATAAAACAGCGTTTCTGGTATCCCGCCGGCAAGCAGAGCTTGCCTTTCGCGGGCGGGGCCCGCTCCCACAAGGCCCGCTCGCACAAGCCCGCTCGCACAGCCTCTTTATAACCATAAAAGGGCACCACCAGGGTGCCCTTTTATGGCGTTGCTTCACAGTGTGAGGCGCGGCGTTTACTCGGTGATTTCGGACAACTTGCGCAGCACTACTTTGCCGTCAACTACTTCGGCGATCTGCGGGTCGGCGCCCAGGTTGCCGTTGTCGTCGATGCCGTCCACGGCGTACGGGTTATGTTCCACGGATACTTTCTCCATGGCGGCCGGAATCGCGGCGCGGATCGCCTTGGCGTCTTCCACGGTGCCGGCTTCCTGCATCGCCTGGGCGATCAGGTACATGGCGAAGTAGTTGTACGCGGTTTCGGAGGTGGCTACGCCGTTATGCTCTTGCTTCCACTTCTTGAGAAACATCTGAGCGCCTTCGTTTTCGTACTTATCCAGCGGCACTACGCCGACCGAGCCTTCCAGGGACTTGATGCCGCCGGATACCTTGGCCACTTCGTCCATTTTGGCCTGATCCATCAGAATGAAGCCGCCTTTGAAGCCCAGCTCCCGGGCTTGACGCACCACCAGACCGGTGGGCTCGGAGGCGCCGCCAACGAACATCACGTCGGGATCTTCGGACAACACTTTGCTGACGCCGGTGTAGAAATCGGCGGACTTGTTGTAGTCCATCGGGTTCATCGCGGCCACTTCACCGCCCAGCTCACGCCATACCGGCACGAACTCCTTGGTCCAGTACTTGGCATAGTCGTGGGTGGCGTTGGCGACACCCAGCTTGTTGCCGAAGCGGTCCATGGTGATGCGCGAGAACGGCTCAATGTAATCGGTGAAGTTGGGCGGAATCTTAACGGTCAGCTTGTTGCCCTTGCTGGTTACCGCGGGCACCGAGGTATAGGACATCACCAGGAAGCCGTCACGCTCGTTGAACGCCTGCATGGCGAAGGTGCCACCGGAATGCGGGGTGAAGATCACCGGCGCGTTGTATTGCTGAACCAGGCGCTTGCCGTTCACGGCCGCCTGACTGGGGGAATACTTATCGTCCAGGGACCGAACGTTGATGGTGTATTCCTCGCCGTCGACGGTGATGCCGCCGTTGGCGTTGATTTCCTCGGCGGCCATGCGCAGGCCTTCGAGGGTGTTCTCACCATACAGGGCAGCACCGCCGCTGAGCGGGCCGGTGAAGCCGATGTTGATTTCGTCGGCATGGGCGGCGCCGCCCATGGCCAGGGCAACGGCGCTGGCGGTGGCCAGGCGTCGAAAGGATTTCAATACATTCATGCTCTTTCTCTCCCTCTCTTTATTGTTTGGGATGTTGTTAAAAAATAAATTCATCATCGCGGCGGTGTCAGGCACCAATGTACGCCTTGCGAACCGCTTCATTACCCAGCATGGCGTCCCTGTCGCCCTCCATCACCAGGCGACCGTTTTCGATCACGTAGGCGCGGGTGGCGATTTTCAGTGCCGCGAAGGCGTTTTGTTCCGCCAGCAGCACCGAGGTTCCTTCTTTGTTGATGGCCTGCACGGCTCCGAACACCTGCTTGACCACCAGCGGCGCCAGACCCAGCGACGGCTCATCCAGCATCAGCAGCTTGGGACGGCCCATCAGGGCACGGCCGATAGCCACCATTTGCTGCTGGCCGCCACTGAGAGAACCGGCGGGCTGATCCTTTTTTTCGTCTAAAATGGGGAACATTGCAAGAACATGCTCAAGCGTTTTCTTCATACCCGCTTTATCACGGCGGTGTACGTAGGCGCCCAGCCAGAGATTTTTCAGCACCGACATTTCCGGAAACAGTTTACGACCTTCCGGGCACTGCACCACGCCGGACTGCACCAGCGCGGAGGGTTTCTTGCCGGTGACGTCTTCGCCATTGAGCAGGACTTTGCCGGCACTGGCCTTGAGCAAACCACTGATGGTGTTGAACAAAGTGCTCTTGCCGGCGCCGTTGGCGCCCAGCAGCACTACCAGCTCGCCCTGCTCCACGCTCATGGATACGCTGTCCAGGGCCTTGAAGCTGTCGTACTTGGCGTCTACGTTCTCAAGCTTCAACATCTTCTTCACTCCCCAGATAAGCTTCGATGACCACCGGATCGTTCTTGATCTGCTCCGGCGTGCCTTCGGCGATCTTCTCGCCGTGGTCCAACACCATGATCTTGTCGGCCAGGCTCATGATCATGTCCATTTTGTGCTCGATCAGGCACACGGTAATGCCGTGGTCGACCATCTTGCGAATCAGCGCCGCCAGGTTTTCTGTTTCCTCCGGGTTGATACCGCCGGCGGGTTCGTCCAGCAGCACCAGTTCCGGGTCCGTGGCCATGGCCAGGGCGAACGCCACGCGCTTGCGCTCTTCCTGGGTGGTGTCGGCGATGTAACGATGGCCGATATGGCTGAGCCCGACAAAATCAAGCACCTCGGCGGCTCTGGAGCGGCACTTTTGCTCTTCGTCACGCAGGCGCTTGGAGTTAATGATCACGTCCCACAGGCGTGATTGAGTGCGCAGGCGGTGGCCGACAATCAGGTTATCCAGCACCGTGGACTGCTCGAACAGTTTGGTGGTCTGGAAAGTGCGCGCGATACCGAGACGGGCGATGCGGTCCGGTGCCATGCCGGTGACATCCATGCCGTTGAACTCGATGCTGCCGGAACTGGGCGGCATGGCACCGGCCACCAGATTAAAAAAAGTGGTCTTGCCGGCGCCGTTGGGCCCGATGATGGCGTTAATCTGGCCGGCGGCGAATTCCACGCTCACGTCGTTCACTGCCGCCAGGCCACCAAAGCGTTTGGTGAGATTGTTGATCTTAAGCATTGTCGCTGGCCTCCTTGGACGAAGTGGCGGTATCGCCGACACGGCTTTGGCCTTCTTTGGCCGGCGTCTTGCTCGCCAGACGGCGGCCGCGCCAGGTCAGGAAAGTACCGACCACGCCCTTGGGCATGAAAATGACCAGCACCACCAGCAGCGGACCGAATACGATCATCCGGTACTCTTCAAAGGACTGCACCGCCTGGGTCAGCCAGGTGATCGCCATGGTGCCCACCAGCGGGCCCATCAGGGTGCCGATACCACCCACCAGCAAATAGGTGATGATATCGAAGGTGTGCACCACGTCCGCTTCCGCGGGGCCGATAAAGCGCACCACGCCGGCGTACAGGCCACCGGCCAGACCGGCGTACACGGTGGACAGCACGAACGCCAGAACCTTATTGCGCATCAGGTTGATACCCAGGGACTGGGCCAGATCATCACTGATACGAATCGCCAGGAAGGTGCGCCCGATCAGCGAGCGGGAGATACGGCTTACCAGCACGATCGCCAGCACCAGGAAGAACAGCACCAGGTAGTAGAACGGAATGGTGCGGGTGAAATCGATCAGCCCGAAGCCTTCCGGCGGCGCGATGTTGATGATGCCCAGCGAACCGTGAGTCAGTGCTTCCCACTTGTCCAGCAACAGATAGATGATGAAACCCACGCACAGGGTGAAAATCGCGAAGTAATGCTCCTTGAGGCGCAGCGACACCACGCCCACCAGGAAACCGAATACCGCGCCGAACACCCCGGCCGCGACGAAGGCGGGCCAGAACGCCCAACCATGGTCCACGGTAAGAATCGCCACCACATAGGCGCCGATGGCGAAGAAACCACCGTGGGCGAGATTCAACTGGCCGCAGAAGCCGGTGATGATATTCAGGCCGTACACGGCGATCGCCCAGATGAAAGCCAGCGCCATCACGTAAATCTGGTATTCACTGCCGGCGATCAGCGGGAAGATCAGAGCGAAGGCCAGCAGCAGCACTTTCATGGCCGGGCTGGCGAAGAAGTTGGCAATGCGATCCATTAGCGCACCCCCTTGGTGAACAGGCCGGTGGGCTTGATGGAAAGGATCACCACCAGCAGAACAAAGGCGATCAGATCCTTATAGGTGCTGGACACGTAGTAACCGCCCAGTGCTTCGGCGAAGCCGATGATCAGACCACCGACAATGGCACCGGGAATGCTGCCCATGCCGCCGAGAATAATGATCACGAAGGCTTTCATGATCACCAGGTGCCCCATCGCCGGGTACACCAGGTTGATCGGCGCGAACAGGCTGGCGCCCACCGCCGCCAGGAAACCGGCGATGGCGAAGGTCATCATCGCCACGCGGTTGGCGTCGATGCCGACCAGGAAGGCGCCTTCACGGTTTTGCGCCATGGCGATGATGGTGGAGCCGGTCATGGTCTTCTTCAGGTACAGGTGCAGCGCACCCATGATGGAGAAGGCGCCGACAATGATCAGCAGCCGCTGGGCCGGCAGCACCAGGCCGCCAAACTCGAGGATGCTGGTATAGGGCGTGGGCATGCGACGGAAATCGGACCCCCAGTACATCTGCACCACCGCTTCCAGGAACAACAGAATACCGATGGCGGCGATCTTGTCGTGGATCGGCGGCGCGTGCCGCAGCGGGTGAAACACCAGGCGCTCGCAAAGCACCGACAGACCGGCCACGAAGATGCCGGCACCGAGCATGGCGATCCAGTAGTTGAGCCCCAGATCCACCATGATGTAGTAACTGATGTAGGCGCCCACCATATAGAGAGCACCGTGGGCAAAGTTGGGAACGTGCAAAATGCCGTACACCAAGGTCAGACCCAAGGCCACGAGGCCATAGATACTGCCCAGGGTGAGGCCATTAAGCGCTTGCTGAAGAAACGCGTCCAAGGCTGAGCCTCCTGTTCGTTTTATTTAAGAAACAACTTCCCAGCGAGCGGCGTGGTCCCATCCGCGTCGGTCGAACTGCGGGAAGTTGTTTCAGATTTTTTGGTTTCTTGGAATTGTCAGGCTTTTTGTTGCTGTTCCGCCCATTCCTCTTCCTGCATGGCTCGCCACATCACCTTGCCGGTGGGCGAACGCGGCAGCTCATCGCGGAACTCAACGAGTTGCGGCACCTTGTAGGCGGCCATCTGGTCCTTGCACCAGGCGACGATGTCGTCTTCGCTAACCTTGCCTTTCTGGTCGGCGACCAACACCACACACGCCTTGACGGTCTCACCGCGACGTTCATGCGGGGCGGAGATCACGCAGCTCTCCTGAATGGCGGGATGCCGGTACATAAGACTTTCGACCTCGGCGGGCCAAACTTTAAAGCCCGAGGCGTTAATCATGCGTTTTACCCGATCGACGATGAAGAAGTACCCTTCTTCATCGTAGTAACCCATGTCACCGGTGCGGAAGAAGCGTTCGCCGTCGATTTCGATGAAGGCTTTCTGGGTTTCCAGCGGGCGGTTCCAGTAGCCCTGGAACACCTGCGGGCCACGGGAAATGATTTCACCCACTTCACCGATGCCCATTTCCTTGCCGCTATCCACGTCGATCACCCGGGAATCCACATCGAACACCGGAATGCCCAGGCACTGCTTTTTAGGGTGTTCCGCGGGATTGATATGAGTGGCGGCGATGGTCTCGGACAGGCCGTAACCTTCGATGTAACGCAGCCCGGTGAGCTGGAACAGTTTGTCGGAGACCGCTTCCGGCATGGCCGCCCCGCCGCCACCGATATTCTGCAGGCTGGACAGATCGAACGTCTCCACGTCGGGGTCAGAGAGCAGATCAATCGCCATGGTGACGATGTTGGTCCAACTGGTCACCTTGTAACGCTCGATCAACTTGGCGGCGGTACGGCGATCCCAGCGGGTCATCAGAATGATGCATGACCCCATGTAAATAGGGCCGTTCATAGCGGCCTGCATGCCGGTAACGTGGAAGTACGGCAGCGTCGACAGCGTCACCCCTTCGCGACCGCCCCCGGGGCGCCATACCGCACCGTGCACACAGGTGGCCATCACCGAACGGTGGGTGTGCATGCAGCCCTTGGGCGCACCGGTGGTGCCGGAGCTGTAGGGAAACACGGACAGATCGTCCGGACCGACCAGCAATTCGCCGGGCTGGTGGCCACCGTTGAGCGCGTCGTTCCAGGCAATGGCGCCGGCACTGTCCAGCGGCTGGGCCGGCGCCGCCACTTCGGCGGGCAGATCCAGATCGGTTTTCGGATCAATGTATTCGCTGTAAGCGGTGACAATCACATGGCGCAGACGCTCATGGCCGATCAGTGGCTCGATGTGAGAAAACACTTCCTGGCTGCACAGGCACACCGAGGCCTGGGTGTCTTGCAGATAGTGTTCCAGTTCGGCACTGCGGTTCATCGGATTAATCGGCACGACGATGGCGTTGGCGCGCAGAATCGCGTAATAACCGATAATGAACTGCGGGGCGTTCTGCATGAACAGCATCACCCGGTCGCCTTTTTCCACCCCCAGATGCTGGAGCTCGCCGGCCAGGGCGTCCACTTGCCGCTTCAGTTCCCGGTAGGTGATCCGCGCATCGTAATAGACGATGGCGTCCTGATCCGGATAGCGTAGAGCGGAAATGTCGAGGTTGCTGTAGAGGCTGGTTTCCGGAAGCTTGAGCTGGTGGGGCAGTCCCTCCGGCCAGACGGCAAAATGCCGATCAAACATGCCTGTGCTCTCCCTGTTTCGATATCAACCGCCGGCGCCGGGATCCGGCGCCAGCGGCTTGGATTGTTTTAAGGTCCGCAATACGCGGGCAGTACCGGTCCGTGACCCGTGCCGTGGTTGGCGCGGATACAAAACCAGTACCGAAATTGACCAAGCGGTCAATCTGACATGGCGCCCCGGGGGCGTCAATACTATTTTGGAATATGATTTCGCATTTGGCCGGCGGGCGCGGGCGTTGTGGGAGCGGGGCAACCTTTGCCGGGTGGCTGATAGCCACCCTTTCGCGGGCAAGGCCCGCTCCCACAAGGTGCCTCGACCTTACGCTAGCCGGGCAGCGGGCGATCGCCCTGCTCAAAGCATTGGTCGGCCAGCACATCATCGCAGCGTGTCGGTTGCAGCGGCATCACCGAAACGTGGCCGTCGCGCAACGCCACCACGTCGGATTGCGGGTGATCAATGGCGCCCGGACGACGCTCGAATGACAGCCAGTGGTAGGCCAGTCCCCGTCCATCGGTGCCGTGCACCAGACGCGGCCCGGCGATGCCGCCGCCGATCTGGCGGGTAAAGCGACTGCCACGAACATCGGCCGCCGGCAGGTCCGGGAAGTTGATATTCCAGCAAGCACGCTGGTAGCCATCACGATCCGCGCCGGCTTCCCACAGTTCGCGGATCAAACCGGCGGAATAACGGGCGGTGGGCGCGTAATCAATCGCGGCGCGATCCACGAACGCCTGACTCAAGGCGATGCCCGGCAGCCCCAGGTGAGCCGCCGCCAGCACCGCGCCGACGGTGCCCGAATACATTACCGAGTCGCTCAGGTTGGCGCCGCAGTTCACCCCGGACAACACCAAGTCCGGCGCTTCGTCCGCGAACCATTCCGCCATCGCGAACATCACGCAGTCCGCCGGGGTGCCGGAGACCGCGAAGCGCCGTTCGCCGTGCGGGTAGACCCGCAGCGGTGTGTGAAGAGAAATGCCCTGTCCCACGCCGCTTTGATCGTGCTCGGGGGCGACCACCCAGACTTCCTCGGCGATCTGCGCGGCGATGTCCTCGGCGATCTTCAGGCCCGGCGCGTCGATGCCGTCGTCGTTGGTCAACAAAATCTTGCGAAAAGGCTTCATAAAAACCCCAAAAAAGTTAATAGTTAACAGTGAATAGTGAATAGCCGGGCGGCTCCGCCGGCACGGCTTCGGCGACAAAGCCGCCCAACTATTAACTGTTCACTGTTACCTGTTCACTGTTACTTATGTGTACGCGCGATCTGCCAGCCGCGTTCGGCGATCAGGCCGGCGCGCTTACCCACTTCCAGTGCGTTTCGGTTGCTGGCGTTGCCTTGCAGGGCGCGGGCGTGAACGCCTTGCAGAATAGCCGCGGAACGGAACAAGGCAAAGGCCAGGAACACCGGCCAGTCATTGATGCCGTCCCGGCCGGCTCCCTGACAATAGCGCTGCAGCAGGCTTTGTTCGTCGGGAATACCCCGGGCGCGCAGATCCAGGCCATCCAGGCCACGCACGCCGTTGACGCCGTGGGGCATATGGTACGGCAAACAGCAGTAGGCCAGATCCGCCAGCGGATGGCCGATGGTCGCCAACTCCCAATCCAACAACGCCACCACCTTGGGTTCGCGATTACCCACCAACAGATTGCCGAGCCGGAAATCACCGTGGGCGATGGCGGCGCTGTCGTCGTCGGGAATGTTCTCGGCCAGCCATGCCATCAGATTGTCCATGGCCGGTAACTCGTCGGTCTTGGAGGCCTGATACTGCGCGCTCCAGCGTTTCACCTGCCGTTCCACATAGCTTTTGGGCTTACCGAAATCGGCCAGCCCGGCGGCCATGTAATCGACGCTGTGCAGCTTGGCGAGGGTGTCGATCTTGTCGTTATAAAGGTCGGCGCGCTCGTTCTTGGGCAGGGCTTCCAATTGCGGATGGGTGAACACCCTGCCGGGCACGAAGTCCATCACGTAAAAGGTGGTGCCGATTACCGCCTCGTCGTCGCACAGCACCCGCATGTTAGGCACCGGCACCTGGCTGTGCTCGCCCAGGGCTTTCATGACACGGTATTCCCGGTCCACCTGGTGGGCGGAAGGCAGCACCTTGCCGGGTGGTTTTTTGCGCAGCACGTATTCCCGGTCGCCGCTTTCCAGCAGGTAGGTGGGGTTGGACTGGCCACCCTGAAATTGGCGGACCTTGAGCGGCCCGTCGAACAGATTCTGTTCTTTCAAATACTCGGCAAGGCGCGCCTCATCCAGCCGGTGGGCCTCCAGAACCGGCACGATTTCCGGTTGACCTTCCATACTTTTCCCTCGAATCAAGTTCGCGGCACCGCCGTAGGAGCGGGCCCTGCCCGCGAAAGGCAAGCGGAGCTTGCCGGCAAAGGTTGCCCCGCAGGATTCCAGAGAGCCTTAAAAAGCGAAACATTGGCAATGTCTCTGGAATCCTGCCGGCCGGTTACACCGGCCTTTCGCGGGCGGGGCCCGCTCCTACATGAGCTATTAGCAAATCGTTTCGCCACCGTCGGCGACGATAGTCTGCCCGGTCACGTAGGCGCTCGCCTGGCTGGCCAGAAACAGGGCCACCCCGGCGATGTCCACCGGCTCGCCGATGCGGCGTACCGGCGTGCGCTCCTCGGCGCGCTGGCGGCGCACCGGGTCCTCGGTGAGCGCTTTGGCGAAGTCAGTACGCACCAGGCCGGGGGCAATGCTGTTGACGCGGATGTTGCGCGGGCCCCACTCCACCGCCAGATTACGCGCCAGAGCCGCCTCGGCGGCCTTGGAGACACCGTAGGTGCCGATCACGCTGTTGCCGCGCAAGCCGGCAATACTGGAAATGATAATCACATTGCCGCCGCCGTTCTTGTCCATTTCCGGCAGCACCCGGTTGCACAGCCAGAAGGTGCCCTTGGCATTGGTGTCCATGATCTTGTCCCAGGCCTCGTCGGTGAGTTCCGAGGTCGGGCCATAGACCGGGTTAGTGGCGGCGTTGCAGACCAGAACGTCGATTCGGCCGAAAGCGGCCAGGGTTTCATCCACCAGATTCATCAGGTCGTCTTTCTTGCCGACGTTGCAGGGCACGGCGATGGCTTCGCCGCCGGCGGCCTTGATCGCTTCGCAGACCTCATGGCAAGGCTCCGGTTTGCGGCTGGATATCACCACTTTGGCGCCGGCGGCGGCCATTTCCTCAGCAATCGCCTTGCCAATGCCTTTAGTGGAACCGGTGATCAGGGCCACTTTGCCCTGCAAATCGAATAATCTGCTCATTGTTTTTCTCCTGCGGCAAGGCACAAGCCGCCAGCCACAGCCGGGCGGCTTGTGGCCTGATTTTGGCGTTGGAATCGGCCCCGAAATGTGGCATGACCGGGTGGTCGCGTCAAATTTTTCGGAACTATATTCCGAAAAAGTAAGTCGATATGAAGCGCCGCTCCAGGTCGACCGTCAGGTATGGCCGGAAAGCGAGGGACACTCGCACAGACTACCGAGATAGCAGTCCACGAAATGTTCAGCCTCGGCTTCCAGATCAAAGGATTCAGGAATCAGCAGCCAAGTATAAAGCATGCCTGTCATCTGAACGTGCAACATGGTTATGGCACGCTCGAGATTGAGAGTAGCGGGGAGCTGGCCCTGAACAATGGCATTGCTCAGGGTGCGGCGGATCATTTCCGAACCTTCCAGGAAGGTTTCTTGCTGACGCGCCATGAGCGGGTCGGTCTGGGCGGTGAACTCGCACTTGTGAAAGATAATTTCGAACACGCGTTTCCGGCACGGATCTCGCACGGTATCGTGTAGCACATAGATCAGGAGCTCGCGCAGCTTGCCGAGGGGGTCGGTTTCATCCGGGCTCTCCGCTTGCTGGGAGAGGGATTCCATGGGCAGACGATGGCGCTCGGTCATGGCCACGAACACATCGTGTTTGTTCTTGAAATGCCAGTAGATCGCACCCCGGGTAACACCCGCATCCTGGGCGATGTCGTTCAGGGAAGTGCGGGAAACGCCCTTTTGATAAAATACCCGCTCCGCGGCATCGATAATATGCTCGCGGGTTTCAAGGGCTTCCGCTTTGGTGCGCCGTACCATGGGGCGGCTCCTGTGATTTGCACAATTTCTTAACTATACATACGTTCCTGGATGTATGTATAGTGTCGCTCCGTTGATTCTTAATAGAAAACCGAGGTTTCCATGCGCACAGGTCCGGTTGCTTTTTCTCTCTCTATTCTGCTCGCCGCCGCTTTGACGGCATGCGGTGGCGATGAGCAGCAGGGTGGCTCGCCTCCCCCGCCGGAGGCCGGCTTCATCACCGTGGAAAGCCAGCCGTTCACGATCACCAATGAGCTGCCCGGGCGCACCACGCCCTACCAGATCGCCGAGGTGCGGCCCCAGGTCACCGGCATTATCGAAGAGCGGTTGTTCGAAGAGGGGCAGTTGGTGGAAGCCGGCGAGCCTCTCTATCGCGTGGATAACCGGCTCTATAAGGCGGACGTGGCCAGCGCCCGCGCCAATTTGTCCAGCGCCCAGGCGACGCTGAAGTCCACGCGTCTGCGTGCCGAGCGCTTCGACAAGCTGCTGAAGATGAACGCTGTCAGCCAGCAGGAGTATGACGAAGCGCAGGCCGCGCTGGGCGAGACCCAGGCCCAAGTGGACGCCGCCCGGGCGGCACTCGAAACCGCTCGCATCAATTTGGACTACACCACCATGGCAGCACCGATCACCGGCCGTATCGGCCGTTCCACGGTGACCCCCGGGGCGCTGGTGACCGCCAACCAAACCCAGGCGTTGGCGACCATTCGCCAGTTGGACCCGATTTACGTGGATCTGACCCAGTCCAACCAGGAGCTGCGCCGCCTGCGTGAGGCCCTGGAGGCCGGCAGCCTGGAAAAAGTGGGCGAAGATAAAGCTCTGGTGACCCTGCTCCTGCAGGACGGCAGCGATTACGGCGAAGACGGCAGTTTGCAGTTCTCAGAATACGCGGTGGACGAGAGCACCGGCTCGGTCACCTTGCGGGCGCTGTTCCCCAACCCGGACGGCGACCTGCTGCCGGGCATGTTTGTGCGCGCCCGTCTGCCCCAGGGCCAGCGCAACAACGCCATTCTGGTCCCGCAAAAAGGCATCGCTCGCGACCCCACCGGCCAGGCCACGGCGCTGGTGATCGACGCCGACAACAAGGTGGCTTCGCGGAGCGTCACCACCGAGCGCGCGGTAGGCAATAAGTGGTTGATCGCCGACGGTCTCAGCGAGGGCGACCGGCTGATCGTCGAAGGCCTGCAGAAAATCCGCCCGGGGGCCCCGGTAACACCGGTCAAAGTGGACCAGAAAAGCGCGCCGCAACAGGCCGCTCAAGGCGATGCCGCCGGTGGCAAGGATCAGGCCGGCGCGGCAACCGCGCCCGGCGAAGAAAGCACTGAAAGCAAAGAAAGTAACGCCCAATAAGCAGGGACAATCATGGCCAGATTTTTTATCGACCGACCCATTTTTGCCTGGGTAATCGCCATCGTCATGATGCTTGCCGGGGCGCTCTCCATCTATAACCTGCCGGTGGAGCAGTACCCGACGGTGGCACCGCCGGAAGTGAGCATTCAGGCCACCTACCCGGGGGCCTCCGCGGAAGCGGTGGAAGACTCGGTCACCCAGGTGATTGAGCAGCAGATGAACGGCATCGACAACCTGCTGTACATCGCCTCCACCAGTGATTCCTCCGGCACCGTTGAGATCACCCTGACCTTCGCCGCCGGCACCGATCCGGACATCGCCCAGGTACAGGTGCAGAACAAGTTGCAACTGGCCACGCCGCGTCTGCCGCAGGTGGTGCAGCAACAGGGCGTTCAGGTCACCAAATCCTCGGACACCTTCCTGATGGTGGTGGCTTTCACCGGCAACGGGGAGATGACCCGTTCGGATCTGGCGGACTATGTGGCCGCCAACGTTCAGGACCCGATCAGCCGCGTCCAGGGGGTCGGCCAGACCCAACTGTTCGGTGCCCAGTACGCCATGCGGGTATGGCTGGACCCGGACAAGCTGAATGAATTCGACCTCACCCCGGCGGATGTCACCCAGGCCATCGAGGTTCAGAACAATCAGGTCACCGGCGGTCAGTTAGGCGGTGCCCCGGCGGTGCCGGATCAGCAACTGAGTGCGTCGATCATCGTGCAGACCCTGCTGGAAACGCCCGAGGAATTCGGCAACATTTTGCTGCGCGTCAACGAGGACGGCTCCAAAGTGCGCCTCGAAGACGTGGCGGAAGTGAAACTGGGCGCCGAGAACTACGCCATTCAGGGCCGTTTCAACGGCACCCCGGCGGCCGGCCTGGGCATTAACCTGGCGTCCGGCGCCAACGCACTGGACACCGCCGAGCGGGTGCGTGCGCGCATCGACGAACTGGGTGCGTTCTTCCCTGACAACATGGAAGTGTCGTACCCCTACGACACCACCCCGTTCGTGAAAATTTCCATCATGGAGGTGGTGAAGACCCTGTTTGAAGGCATTCTGCTGGTGTTCCTGGTGATGTACCTGTTCCTGCAGAATTTCCGCGCCACCCTGATTCCCACCATCGCCGTACCGGTGGTGCTGCTGGGCACCTTCGGCGTGCTGTTCGCGTTCGGCTTTTCGGTGAACACTCTGACCATGTTCGGCATGGTGCTGGCCATCGGTCTGCTGGTGGACGACGCCATCGTGGTGGTCGAAAACGTGGAACGGGTGATGGTGGAGGACGGGCTATCGCCCCGGGAAGCGACGCGCAAATCGATGGGCCAGATCACCGGTGCGCTGGTGGGTATCGCGCTGGTGTTGTCGGCGGTGTTCGTACCGATGGCGTTCTTCCCCGGCTCCACCGGCGCCATCTATCGTCAGTTCTCGATCACCATTGTGTCCGCCATGGTGCTGTCGGTGCTGGTGGCGCTGATCCTGACGCCGGCGCTGTGCGCCACCATGCTCAAACCGATCCACGCGGAGCACCAGAAGAAGAAAGGCTTCTTCGGCTGGTTCAACCGTAACTTCGACCGCGCCAGCCACGGCTACCAAAGCCGGGTGGAGAAAATCATCGGCCGCCGCGGCCGCTCCTTGTTGATCTATGTGGCCATCGTCGCCGCCCTGGGCTTTACCTTTACCCGTTTGCCCGGCGCCTTCCTGCCGGAAGAAGACCAGGGTATTTTGCTCACCCAGGTGCAGTTGCCGGTGGGCTCCACCCAGGAACAAACCATTGAAGTGCTGAAAAAGATGGAGCACTACTTCCTGGAAGAAGAAAGCGAGGCGGTGCAATCGATCTTCACGGTGGCCGGCTTCAGTTTCGCCGGCCGTGGCCAGAACTCCGGCATCGCCTTCGTGCGTCTCAAGGACTGGGAAGACCGCGATCTCTCCACCGATGGCGTGCAGCAGGTGATCGGCCGGGCCATGGGCTATTTCTCCGGCATTCGCGAAGCGGTGATCTTCGCGCTTAACCCGCCGGCGATTCCCGCCCTGGGCACCTCCAGCGGTTTTAACCTGCAACTGCAGGATCGCGGCGGTCAGGGGCACGATGCGCTGGTCAAAGCCCGCGATCAGTTGCTGGGCAGCGCCAACCAGAACCCGATGCTTACCCAGGTGCGCTACAACGGTTTGCCGGACGCGCCCCAGTACCGCCTCGACGTGGACCGCCAGCAAGCCCGGGCCATGGGCGTGTCCTTGGCGGACGTCAACACCACTTTGTCGGTGGCGTGGGGCTCCAGCTACGTCAACGACTTCGTCGACCGTGGTCGCATCAAGCGGGTCTACGTTCAGGGCGACGCGCCGTTCCGGATGCTGCCCGACGACATGACCGATTGGTACGTGCGCAACGGCGCCGGCGACATGGTCTCCTTCGGCACCTTCTCCAGCGGTGAATGGACCTACGGCCCGCAACAACTGCAGCGCTACAACGGCGTGTCGTCGATGAACATTCAAGGCAGCGCGGGCCCCGGGGCCAGTACCGGCGACGCCATGGCGGCGATGGAACAACTGGCCGGCGAGCTGCCGGAAGGGTTCGGCTACGAGTGGACCGGCCTGTCCTATCAGGAAAAACAGGCGGGCAATCAGGCACCGGCACTGTACGCCCTGTCGCTGCTGGTGGTGTTCCTGAGCCTGGCGGCGCTGTACGAGAGTTGGTCGATTCCGTTCGCGGTGATGCTGATTGTGCCGCTTGGCGTGATCGGCGCGGTGCTCGCCGCGATGCTACGCGGCCTGGATAACGATGTGTTCTTCCAGGTCGGGCTGCTGACCACCATCGGGCTATCGGCGAAGAACGCCATTCTGATCGCGGAGTTCGCCAAGGATCTGGAAGACGAAGGCCGTTCGCTGCTTAACGCCACGCTGGAGGCGACACGGATGCGGCTGCGCCCGATTCTGATGACGTCGCTGGCGTTCGGGCTCGGCGTGACACCGCTGATGCTGAGCAGCGGTGCCGGCTCCGGCGCACGCAACGCAATCGGTACCGGGGTATTCGGTGGTATCACCGCCGCCACGGTTCTGGCGATCTTCTTCATCCCGCTGTTCTATGTGGTGGTGCGCAAGCTGTCCGGCGTACCGCTGACCGACAAGAAAGACGATCAGGGAGGCTCACAATGATCAGACGCACTGCCCTGGCCGCGCTGCTGACCACCCTGACGGTGAGCGGTTGCACCCTGGCGCCGGACTACCAGCAACCGGCCTCGCCGGTGCCGGACAACATGGGCGGCGGCGAACAGAGCGCCGATCAGCTTGTGCTGCCGGGTTGGGAAACCCTGTTCCAGGACCCGCAACTGCAACAACTGATCCGCACCGCGCTGGGCAATAACCGGGACCTGCGCCTGGCCTTGCTGGACGTGGCGGAAGCCCGCGCACAGTACCGTATCGACGGATCGGCGTTGTACCCGGAGCTGTCCGTGGACGGCGACGGAACCCGCCAGCGCTTGCCGGCAGACCTGAGCCAGACCGGCGACAGCGAGATTCAGAGCCAGTACAGCGTGGGGGTGGGCGTGGCCGCCTACGAACTGGATTTGTTCGGCCGCCTGCGCAGTCTTAAGCAGTCTGCCCTCCAGCAGTATCTGGCCACCGAGGAAGCGCGCCGCAGCGCTCATATCACGCTGGTATCGGAGGTGGCGACCGCCTATCTAACGCTGCACGCAGACCGCCGTAATCTGCGCATCAGCCGGGAAACGGTGGAAGCCCAACAGGAATCGGTGGAACTGGTGAAAGGTCGCTTTGATTTGGGCCTGGGCTCGGAATTGGAGGTCCGCCAGGCGGAGGTGGCGCTGCAGACTGCCCGCGCCAACCGGGCCCGCTTCACACGGTTGGTGGCCCAGGACCGCAACGCCCTGGCGGTGCTGGTGGGCGCCCCGCTGCCGTCGCTGTCGCCCGGCCCCGCGAACGATCTGGACGGCGAACTGGCCGCGTTGCCGGAAATCCCAGCCGGGGTCTCCTCGGCGGTATTGCGCCAGCGGCCGGATATTCAACAGGCGGAATACAGCCTGAAAGCGGCCAATGCCAACATCGGCGCGGCGCGGGCGGCGTTCTTCCCGCGCATCACCCTGACCGGCTCCGCCGGCACCGCCAGCAGCGAACTGTCCGGCCTGTTCGACAGCGGTTCGGAGAGCTGGTCGTTCTCGCCCAGTATTTCCTTGCCGATTTTCAGCGGCGGCCGCAACCGGGCCAACCTGAACGTGGCCGAAGTGCGCCGTGATCAGAACGTGGCCCGCTACGAACAAGCGATCCAGACCGCTTTCCAGGAAGTAGCCGATGCGCTGCAAGCGCGCGGCAGCTTTAGCGAACAGGAGCAGGCTCAGGACGCCCTAGTGAAAGCCACCCGTCGTAGCCTGACCCTGGCGGAAGCCCGTTACGAGCAAGGCGCCGACGACTACCTGGCGGTGCTGGACGCGCGCCGCGAACTGTTAAGCGCGGAGCAAGAGTTGGTGTCGGTACGGCTGCAAAAGCTGTCCAACCGCATCACCCTGTACCGCGCTCTGGGCGGCGGCGTCCTCCCCGACCGGGCTATCCTGGTTTCGCAAAAGAGCTAAGGACCTGTGGGAGCGGGCCAGGAGCGAATCTCCTACAAACTCAACCTGGGTATGAATTCGGTGCCGGTGACACTGGCGTGTAACTTTTAGGTGTAATCCACCACACTGACCTCACCGCCTATCACTGCTCGCACAAGGAGTCCGCTCATGGACCACCCGGCTTGCTCGCCGTTCCGCCTGACCGCCCTGCTGCTTTCTATTTGCCCGGCGCTGGCGGCCGCCCAGGCCCCGCCGGTCGGCGACGACAATCGGCTCGACACGGTAACAGTGAGCGGCACCCGCCTGGAGCGCGACCTGGCCGATCTGCCCGCCGCCGCCACGGTGGTGGACACGCGACAAACCCAGCAGGGCCAGCCCGGCCTGCAACTGGACGAAAGCCTGGCGCGGGTGCCCGGCCTTTACCTGCAGAACCGCTATAACTTCGCCCAGAACCTGCGCCTGTCCAGCCGCGGTTTCGGCGCGCGGGCGCCGTTCGGGGTGCGGGGCCTGCGCATCAATGTGGACGGCTTTCCGGAAACACTGCCCGACGGCCAATCCCAGGTGGACGCCATCGACCTGGACGCCCTGGAATCACTGACCGTGCTGCGCGGGCCGGCGTCGGTGCTGTACGGCAACGCCAGCGGCGGCGTGGTGGACATGACCACCCGCAGCGGCGCGGACCTGGTGTATCCGCAACGCTTCAGCGTGGCCGGCGGCAGCGACGGCTTTCGCAAGACCAACCTGCAACTGGGTGGCGCGGACGGCGGCAACCATCATTATCTGAGCCTTACCGGTTTGCGCTATCAGGGCCAGCGCGAGCAGAGCGATATGGAAAAATATCTGCTCACTTCGCGGGTGGGCCGGGCGCTGTCCGAAGACCGGGACGTCGAGTTCTTCTTCACCGCCATGGACACCCCGGTGGCCCAAGACCCTGGGGGCCTGACCCGAGCCCAAGTGGAAGAGAACCGCGACCAGGCGGCGCGCTTCTCCAACCTGCTGGACGCCGGCCAGGAAGTCAGCCAGCAACGGCTCGGCGTGCTCTACCGGGACCGCAGCCTGGGGGGTGAGCTGCGTGCCCGCGCCTTCGTGACGCAACGGGATTTCACCCAGCAACTGCCCTTCCCTGGCAACAGCCTGATCGACTATGAACGGCTGTTCTACGGCGTGCGCCTGGAGTACGTAAACCGCGTGCAAGCGTTCGGGCTGGCCCACCGCTTCCTGGTGGGCGTCGACGCGGATCAGCAGCGCGACGACCGGGGGCGGCGCTCAGTAAATGCGAACGGCCAGATCACCGGGCTCACCGCGGACGAAGACCAGACCGCCACCGCCAGCGGCGTGTTCGTGCAAACCGACAGCGAGCTCAGCGACACCCTGACCCTGTCGCTGGGCGCGCGCGCCGACCGGGTGCGCCTGGACATCGACGACGACCTGCTCGCCGACGGCGACGACAGCGGCGAGCAGACCTTCAACCAGGGCAGCTACAGCGCCGGCCTGAACTGGCGCTACCACCCCCGCCACGGCGTCTACGCCACGGTCAGCAACGCCTTCGAAACCCCCACCTTCACCGAGCTCGCCAACCCGTCCGGCGCCGGCGGCTTCAACCCGGATCTGGAACCGCAGAAAGCCCTGAACCGGGAAATCGGCGGGCGCGGCCAACTGGGCGACCGGCTGTTCTACGAGCTGGCGTTATTCCGCGTCGACGTGCGTGACGAGATCACCCCTTATGAACTGGGCGGACGCACCTTCTATGACAACGCCGCGCGCACCCAGCGCGACGGCGCCGAGCTGATGCTGGAGCACCTCACCACCGACACCCTGACGCTGACCCTGGCCTACACCTATTCCGACTATCAGTTCGAACGGTTCTACGACGACCAGCAGAACCAGGATGTGAGCGGTAACCGGCTGCCCGGCCTGCCCCGCCACCACCTGTTCGCGGAAGCGGCGTGGCGCGGGCACGGTGGCCTGTTCCTGATCGCCAATGCGCAGTACAGCAGCGACGTGTTCGCCGAGAACACCAATGAAACGGAAGTGGACGATTACGTGGTGGCGGGCCTGCGCGGCGGCAAGGCGTGGCGGTTGAACAGCGGTGAGCTGACCCTGCACGCCGGGGTCAATAATCTGTTCGACGAAGAATACTTCAGCAACCTGCGCATCAACGCCAACAGCGACCGGCCCGACCCGGCGGACCGAGGCTATTTCGAACCCGCGCCGGGCCGGCACTTTTATGCCGGCGCGTCCTACGCCTGGTAGCTCTTGTAGGAGCGGGCCTTGTGGGAGCGGGCCTCGCCCGCGAAAGGGCGCTTTTGTGCGAGCGGACCTCGCCCGCGAAAGGGCGCTTTTGTGCGAGCGGGCCCCGCCCGCGAAAGGGCACTTTTGTGCGAGCGGGCCTCGCCCGCGAAAGGGAGCTTTTGTGCGAGCGGGCCCCGCCCGCGAAAGGGAGCGCAGCTCCCGGCAGGATTCCAGAGATCTATCTAACGGCAGCACCAACAACCTCTCTGAAATCCCGCCGGGGCAACCTTTGCTGGCCGGCAGAGCCGGCCTTTCGCTTGCAAGGCAAGCTCCCACAAAGCCGCTCCCACACAGCTAGAGCGACAGTTTTTTGCGGATGTCGTCCACGTTCTGCTTGGTCAGGTCTTTGTCGATTTCGCGGGTGATGGCGTCGCGGGTGGGGTGATCGAGTTTGTCACGCAGGGCGCCGAGGAAGCGCGGCTCGGCGATCAGGATGAAGCGGTCAGCGTGGTTCCGTTCATGGGCACTCTTCAGATACTCGGCCACTTCCTTGGCGAAAAAGGCAGCGTGTTTGTCCGAGGTCGCCTGCTGGTTGCCGGTGGCGCGCGGGTTGCCGTGCTGGGCACCGCTGCCTTCGGACCCTTTGCCCCCGGTGCGCAGATCGCCCACATGGGCCTGGCTTTCCGCGTGATCGAGCTGGTCGATTTCCTTGAAGGTACCCACTTCGTGGGCGAACACCCGGGCGTGAGCGGCGTTACTGGTGACAATATAGGTAGTCATGGTGCCTCCTTTCGGCAATCACTGTGTTCCTGAACACAGCATTGAGGATCAAGGAGACCTCCTTCAAGCGGCATCAGCCCGCGCTGGTGTAAAAGATTAACCAATAGGTACGCCGCGCGCGTCCTGGGAGTCGCTGCGCAGCCGGAAAGTGCCCTCGCCGAGGATCAGCAGGGTGTCGTCCTCGCTGTACACCTCCACGGTGGAATTGAAAATACGGCTGCCACCGGCTCGTTTGGTGCCGATGGCGCGAATGTAGCCGGGGCCGGCCTGGCCGGTGAAGGTGGTGGTCATGGACAGGGTGAGCGCCTTGCGGATCCGGTCCGGGTAGGGGCAAAAGGTGCCGGAGCAGGCACCGGCCACATCCAGCAGGGTGGCAAGCACGCCGCCATGCACCCGACCGCCCAGGTTGAGGTGGCGATCGTCCACCTGCATGCCGACCACCACCCGGCCGTCTTCCCATTCCAGGAATTCCAGACCCAGCAAGGCGGGAAAGCCGTGGCTGAACTTGGCGGTGGCCCGGGCCATGGTGTATTCGGCCACCGGCGAGGAGGTACTGCTATCGCTCATTCATTATCTCTGTCAGACGTCCCGGCCCTGTACCATTTGCCGTACCTGCTCGACCACTTCCTTGAGTCGGGGACCGAGGTTTTCAATCAGGATGCGACGGCTGAGTCGCAGTGACGAACCTCCGCAGTTGAACGGCACCACCTGGCCGCCGTTATCGAGAATCAGCGGGACGCCCACGGCACTCACATCACGGTTCCATTCGCCGTCGGAGGTGACGAAACCGTGTTGTTCGTATTCCTTGAAAGCGCGCTCCAGGCCGCGCTGGATATCCGGCCAGGCGTCCGGGTTTTGCGCACGGATCGCTTCGTAATAGGGTTCACGTTCCTTCGGCGACAGCGCCGCCAGATAGGCGCGGCCCACGGCGGAGGTGCCGATCGCCACCCGTGAGCCCACGGTCAAACGCAGCACCAGGGGGCCCGAACCCTGGCAGACCTGAATATAGGTCATCGACGCGCCGTCCGGCGCCCCGATCGCCACCAGGCAGTCGGTGGCGTCGGACAACTCCTGCATGAACGGACGGGCGATATCGCGCACCCCTTCGCTGGCCAGGTAACGGTAGCCCAGATCAAGGACGCCGGGGCCGAGGCGGTATTTCTCCAGATTCTCGGCGTAACGCAGGTAGCCCAGTTGCGTCAGGGTGGCGGTCATCCGCGATACCGTGGGACGGGGAATACTGGTGCGTTTCGCCAACTCGGCGTTGCCCAGGTACTCATCGGAGGGCCCGAAACAACGCAGGATTTCCAGGCCGCGCGCCAGGGCGGTGACAAAATTACGGTCCTTATCCGCGGACCCGTCCTTTCCAAGAGCGGCTCGTCGCATGTGGCAATTCCTCAATTCAGGCTTCGGGATTAGGAGGTCCCGCCCGTCTTATTGACGATGTCGGGCCCCCGTTTGTTTTATTCGTCGCTTTTATAGTTGTGCATAAAGCCGGCAAATATAGCAAAAACCCGTTCCGCTTAGGAGAGCACCGAGGTTCTACCTTCGGCGAATCCGAGGTGGACAAATCAGTGCTTCATGCCGGGCAGGTTCAACGAGGCGGTATTGCCGCCGTCCACCGCCAATGCCTGGCCGGTGATGTAGCTGGCGTCATCGCTGGCCAGAAACGCCATGGCCGCGGCGATTTCCTCGGGCCGGCCGTAGCGGCGCAATTCACAACGGCTGCCGAGTTTTTGTTCCTTATTGTTGTCGCGGGCGTAGTCGAACACCGGCTTGGTCATACCGGTTTCGATCAAACCAGGGCAGACCGCGTTGACGCGCACATTGTACTGGCCCAGGTCGCAGGCGGCGGTCTTGGTCAGATTGATAACGCCCGCCTTGGAGGCGCTGTAGGCATTGCCGCCGGCGCCGGAACGGATGCCGGCCACCGACGCGGTGTTGACGATGGCGCCGCCACCCTGCTCTTGCATGTGCTTACCCACGGCGCGGATGAAGAACATCGGCCCCATCAGATTGACGGCAAGAATCGCCTGCCAGGTTTCCGTGCTGCTGTCGGTAATGGTGGCGTAATCGCCGCCGGCGATACCGGCGTTGTTGACCAGGGCGTGAACCGGGCCGTGGTCGGCGATCACTTCTTGTACCAGGGCATTGACGGCCTGTTCGTCGGAGACGTCCACGGTACGCAGTGTGGCCTGGGTGCCTTCGGGCAGGCTGCGGCCGGTTTCCTCCAGGCCTTCCTGGTTGCGATCCACCAGCACCAGGCGGGCGCCCTCCTCGGCGAAACGTCGTGCCGCGGCGCGGCCAATGCCGCTGCCGGCGCCGGTGATCAGAACGGTGCGCTGGTCGAAACGCTGCATGTGGGTCTCCCGAAGTATTGATTCTGGTTTTTCGGGAAGATGACATGGCCTGGGCAGGTGGTCAAGATTTTGGAATGGTGTTTCACTAAATAGGCAGATATACAGCTCCGTAGCACGGCGCAGGGTCCGGTGGCCTCGCCCAGGACCCGCCGTGAATCCATCCCTGGAGGCTTGCCTCAGCGGCGGACCGGTTCGGCTCCCTGCCTCACACAGTCCCGGGCGAGGCCACCGGACCCTGCACCTGCCGCGGTGCGGATTCCTAGGCCGAACCTCCCGAAGGTACCGGCCTCAAGAGGCGCTACGAAGCCCGACCTGTGGGAGCTTGCTTGCAAGCGAAAGGCCGGCTTTGCCGGCCGGCGGGATACCAGAGGCGTTGATTGTGCCTTTGCTGTGAGCCTGGGCTGCTGTTCCGTTCACTCTGGATCAGGCATCCTGGGTTTGTTTTTCAACTTGTGACTTTCAACTTGCGGTGTTTGGGTTCTAGCTTGCAGCTTGAAGCTTGTGGCCGAGAGCCGTATTTCGTTTTTTCGGGAGAGTGTTTCATGAAACATCTGGACCAGTTCTACATTAACGGTGCCTGGGTGAAGCCCAGTGGTGAGGCGAAGGCCCATGAGGTGATCAATCCGGCGACGGAGGCGTCCGAGGGCACGGTGTATCTGGCCGGCAAGGCGGATGTGGACGCGGCGATTCAGGCGGCGCGGGATGCGTTCGAGGGTTTCGCGGCGACGCCGTTGGAAGAGCGTCTGGCGATGCTGGAGAAGATCATGGGCCTCTACCAGTCCCGTCTGGACGATATGGCGGAGGCGATCAGCCGGGAGATGGGCGCGCCCCGCCACAGCCTGGCGGCCAAGGTGCAGGCGCCGATGGGTCTGGCCCATGCCAAGGCGGCCCTGGAGTCGGCGCGGGAGTTTCCCTTTGAGCAGAAGCTGGGCCGGGCCAATGTGCGCCGTGAGCCGGCGGGTGTGTGCGCGCTGATTACGCCGTGGAACTGGCCGATGAACCAGGTGATGTGCAAGGTGGCACCGGCCATCGCGGCGGGCTGCACCATGGTGCTCAAGCCCAGCGAATTCGCGCCGCTGTCCGCCCATGTGCTGGCTGAAATTATCGACGAGGCGGGCCTGCCGGCCGGCGTGTTCAACATGATTTACGGCGACGGCGCGGAAGTCGGCCCGATGCTGTCCTCGGACCCGCGCGTGGACGTGGTGTCACTGACCGGGTCCACCCGTGCCGGAGCTTCGGTAACCAAGGAAGCCGCCGACACCTTTAAGAAAGTGTCCCTGGAATTGGGCGGCAAATCCGCCAACATTATTCTCCCGGACGCGGATTTCGAAAAGGCGGTGAAGCACGGTGTGGCGTCCATGATGAACAACACCGGGCAAAGCTGTAACGCGCCGTCACGGATGCTGGTGCCGGCGGACAAACTGGCCGAAGCCGAGGCGATCGCCGCCAAGGTATGCGAGAGCCTGAAAGTGGGCGATCCGGCGGACAAGGAAACGGTGATCGGTCCGATCGCCAACGAACGCCAGTTCAAACGGGTGCAATCCATGATCGAGAAAGGTCAGGCGGAAGGCGCCAAGCTGGTGTGCGGTGGTACCGGCAAGCCGGAAGGTCTGGATAAGGGCTTTTACGCGCGCCCCACGGTGTTCAGCGAGGTCAACAACCAGATGCTGATCGCCCGCGAGGAAATCTTCGGCCCGGTGCTGGTGATGCTGCCGTATAAAGACGTGGACGACGCCGTGGCGATCGCCAACGACTCCGACTACGGTCTGTCCGGCTATGTGTACGGTGCCAGCGAAGACGACGCCGCCAAGGTGGCCGCCCGTCTGCGTACCGGCATGGTGCACTTGAACGGCGCGCAGTTGGATCCGCCGGCGCCCTTCGGCGGCTACAAGCATTCCGGCGTGGGCCGCGAGTGGGGCGTTTACGGCCTCGAAGAATTCCTCGAGGTGAAATCCGTCTTCCACAGCGCCTGAAGCGCGCCACTTGTGGGCCTGTAAAGGCGGGCCTTGTGGGAGCGGGCCCTGCCCGCGAAAGGGTGGCTTTTAGCCACCCGGCAGGCCCCGAGAGACTTTTCTCTCCAGAAAGCCCGCACCGGGATCGGGTGGGCCCGTCCAGGACACGCCACGAGTACTTCCATGTAGGCTCGGCCGGGCGGCGGACCGCTTTGGCCATCCCTGGCCAAACACGGTCCTGGACGGGCCCACCCGATCCCGGCGCTCCTTGGAAAACTCACCGCCAGGGCTGCTACGAAGTCAGGTTTGTAGAATGGTCCTGGCGGTTTTGTGACCCGTGGCGGTTCCGCTGCCTAGTGAGCGGGGCAATGGTGGTGCCTGGAGGGAGCTGTTTGGCCAGGGAGGGCCAAACTAACAGCGGCCAGGGGTGAGGCAAGCGTGTTGCGAAGCACTGCTTCGCGCGCCGCCGAACGCCGCCCATCTGTGATGGGTGGCCGGGCCCGTTTGCGGGGCTTGAGCGGTCCCGGAAGGCACCACCATTGCACCGCGTCTCGGATACGGAGCACCGGACACCTGAAGAACCCAGGTCTCTGGGATCCTGCGGGGCAACCTTTGCCGGGTGGCTGGCGCCACCCTTTCGCGGGCGGGGCCCGCTCCCACAAGGCCCGATCCAGGTGCGCCTATACGCCGCCCTGGACGTCGTCGTTGAGGGGTGGCAGGGGGACATAGTCGCCGGGCTGGCCGGTTTTTCCGGCGGTGACGGCGGCCATGACTTCTTCGGTGTGCAGCATGCCCGCGTTCCAGGTGACCACGTAATCAAGGCTATCAGCGGTGTTGTGGTCGCGGGCGTAGGTGATCATGCGCTTGCAACCGTGCACCGCCAGCGGTGATTTATCGGCAATCTCACGCGCCACTTCCAAGGCCCGTTCCAGGGCCGCTTCCTTGCTGTCCAGTACTTCGTTGAACAGGCCGCGACGTTCGCCTTCCTGGGCGCCCATGCGCCGGCCGGTGTAGGCGAGTTCACGGACGATGCCCTCGGGGAGCAGTTTGCACAGCCTGGGGAAGGTGCCGACGTCGGCGGTGAGGCCGACGTTGATTTCGTACACGGTGAGATAGGCGTCACTGCTGGCGTAGCGCAGGTCGCAGGCGCTGATCAGGTCCACGCCGCCGCCGATGCAGCCACCATGCAACGCGGCGATCACCGGCACGCGGCAGTCTTCCAAGGCGCTGAAGGTTTGTTGCATGAGCGCGGTGTTGTGACGGAAGCGCGCCGCTTTCTGCACCCGGGCGGTGCCATCGGACGGGTCCGCTGGCGTGCCGAACATGCCCAGATCGAGGCCGGCGGTGAAGTGCTTGCCGTTGGCGTCGATGACGATGGCGCGCACATCGCCGCCGGCATCCAGAGCGCGCACCGCCGCCGGCAGCTCGTTCCAGAAGTCCGCGTTCATGGCGTTGAGGCGATCAGGCCGGTCCAGCGTGATCCTGGCGACATGGCCATCAACGGCGACGGTGAGTGTTTTGTAGGTCATGACGGTTCCTCAAAGTCTTAGACGGCGGGCACCTTGTAGGAGCTTGCCTTGCAAGCGAAAGGCCGGCGTTAGCCGGCCGGCGGGATGCCAGAGACGTTGTTGGTGCTTTTGTCAGACATCTCTGGGATCCTGCCGGGAGCTTCGCTCCCTTTCGCGGGCGGGGCCCGCTCCCACAGCCCGCTACCACAACGGAGCGGGTGTCAGCTCTTTTCGTTGAACATGGCGATGCGGCCGCCATCGACGATCAGGTCGTGGCTGTTGATGAAGCTGCCTTCATCGCTGGCCAGGAAGACGGCGGCGAAGGCGATGTCATCGGCCAGGCCGGCGCGGGGCAGCGGCGTGGCTTTGGCCAGGTTGGCTTCCAGTTTTTCCATCTTGCGCTGGTTTTCCTCATCGCTGAGAGTCTGCGCGCGCTGGGAACCGCCCCAGAAGATCGGCGTGGCCACGGCACCGGGGGAAATGGCATTGACGCGGATGTTGTGCTCGCCCAGGTCAGCACCGGCCAGGCGGGTCATGTGCGCGACCGCCGCCTTGGCGCCGGAGTACAGGTAACCGCCCTGGTTGAGGCGGTGGCCGGCGATACTGGCATTGTTGATGATGCTGCCGCCGCCATTGTTTTTCATCACCCGTGCGGCATGCTTGATACCGAACGCCGGAGCACCTACCAACAGGCGCATAATGCGCGCGAATTCTTCTTCGTCGAAGCTGTCGACCGCGGTGCGGTCGCCGGCGCCGGCGTTATTGAACAAGCAGTCCAGGCGGCCGAATTTTTCCACGGTGAAATCGACCAGCGCGGCGATGTCGTCTTCGCTCATGATGTCGGTGCGCTTGAACACGGCGCGCTCGCCGAGTTCCTTCGCCAGGGCCTCGCCCTTCTCTTCGGAACGTCCCGCCAGCACCACGGTGGCGCCCTCTTCGATAAAGCGCCGGGCGGTAGCTTCGCCGATGCCGCTGGTGGCGCCGGTGATGATGGTGATCTTATTCGCCAAACGATTACTCATAATTATTCTCCTTAAACTGCGCACCCTGTGGGGGCTTGCTTGTGGGAGCGGGCCCGCTCCCACAAGGCCCGCTCCCACAAAGCAAGCTCCAACAAGGGGTTGTCTTAAAACGCCGAGACGCCGCCGTCGACGGCGATGGCCTGGCCGTTCATGAAGGTGTTGGCCGGGGACAGCAGCATCAGCATGACGGCGACGATTTCCTCGGGTTCACCGATGCGTTTCATCGGCGTTCCGGCGGCCATCATCGCCAGGGCCTGATCCGCTTCGCCGCCGCTGGCCAGCCCTTCGCCACCTTCCAGCATGGGCGTGCGGGTGTAGTACGGGCAAATAGCGTTGACGCGGATATTCTTGCGGCCGCTTTCCACCGCGGCGGTACGGGTGAGCCCGATCACCGCATGCTTGGAGGCCGCGTAGGCGCCGATCTTGGGCCCGCCGCCGATACCCGCCATGGAGCTGGTGTTAACGATGGCACCGCCACCATTGGCTTTGAGAGCGGGTATTTGATGTTTCATGCCGAACATCACGCCTTTGACGTTGACGTTCATTTGCTGATCCAACAGCTCACCGGTGAGCTCATGCACCGGTATAAAACCGTGGGCGATGCCGGCATTGTTCACTGCCATGTCCAGGCCGCCGAACTGTTCCACGGCGGTGTCCACCATGGCTTTGCAATCCGCTTCCGAGGACACGTCGCAGCGACGCGCCAGGGCGGTAACGCCCGCGCCTTCGAGATCGGCGACCAGCTTATCCAGGGCGTCCATATTGATATCGCCCAGCACCAACCGCGCGCCGCGTTTGCCCAGTTCGGCGGCAAGCAGCTTGCCGAAACCGCTGGCGGCGCCGGTGATCAAAGCCACCTTGCCGGTGAAATCAAGCATCGGATCCATATAACCTCCAGGGTGGTCTTAGATGGTGAAGCCACCATCGACAACCACGCACTCGCCGGTGACGTAGCTGGACGCATCGGACACCAGGTAGAGCACGGTACCGGCCATTTCCTGGGGTTCCGCATGACGATGCATGGGAATCTGCGCGATGGCGCTGTTGTAGATTTCTTCCTGCTGGAACAGGGCGCCGGCGAATTTGGTCTTGGTGAGACCGGGCAGCAATGCATTAACGCGCACGTTGAACTCGGCGCACTCCAAAGCGAATGACTTGGTCATGCTGATAACCGCGGCCTTGGAGATCGAGTAAACGCCCTGCATGTTGCCCGGGGAAAGGCCGTTAATGGAGGCGGTATTGACGATGGCACCGCCGCCGTTGTCGCGCATCAACTTGGCGCCTTCCACGGACATGTAGAAGTAACCGCGCAGGTTCACGTCCACGGTTTTATCAAACGCCGATACCGGGGTATCGAGGATATGACCGAAGTATGGGTTGGCGGCGGCGTTGTTAATCAGAATATCGAGCTTGCCGTGGGTGTCCTTGATGTGGGTGAACACCGCTTCGATCTGTGCCATTTCACCAATGTGGCAGGCAAACGCTTCAGCGGAACCGCCGTCGGCCTTGATGGCGTCGGCAACGGTCTGACAATCGTCGATTTTACGGCTGGAGACGACGACATGGGCGCCCTGCTCGGCCAACAGTTTAGCGATTTCTTCACCGATACCCCGGCTGGCGCCGGTGACCAGAGCAATTTTTCCGTTCAGATCAAACAACTTCGTACTCATAAATTCTCTCCCGAATCGATTGTGTCGTGGGAGCGGGCCTTGCCCGCGAAAGGGTGGCTTTAGCCACCCGGCAGGATACCAGAGACGCTTTTTCTGCTGCCGTTAGAGAGGGCTCTGGAATCCTGCGGGGCAACCGTTGCCGGGAGCTTCGCTCCCTTTCGCGGGCGGGGCCCGCTCCCACAATTAAGTGTTTTTATGCGCCTTCGCGAACGATCTGCATCGCCATGCTGGCGAGCGGTTCGACGACTTGCGCGGCCCAGCCGGCTTTCTTGCTCGAGGCGTTGCCTTCCTGGGCGCGTTTCGCCACGCCCTGGGCGATGGCCGCCAGACGGAAAAAGCTGAACGCCAGATAGAATTCCCAATGGTCGATTTTATCGATGCCACGGCGCTCGCAGTACGCGGCCACGTACTCTTGCTCGGAGGGAATGCCCAACGCATTACGATCCTTGCCCTGCAGGCCGGACAGATTACCGCCTTCCGGCGGCATACGGAGCTGCATGCACTGGTAGGCCAGGTCCGCCAGCGGATGGCCGAGGGTGGACAGCTCCCAGTCCAGCACCGCGATCACACGGGGCTCGGTGGGGTGCCACATCATGTTGTCGAGGCGGTAGTCGCCGTGCACCAGTGAAACCTGGCCGTCGTCCTCGGGCTGGTTTTCTTCCAGCCATGCCATCAGATCTTCCATGGCTTGAATGTGGTTGATCTCGGAGGCGCGGTACTGCTTGGACCAACGCCCCATCTGGCGCTCGAAGTAACTGCCCGGCTTACCGTAATCGGTGAGGCCGACAGCCTCCAGATCCACGCTGTGCAGAGCCGCCAGCACCCGATTCATTTCCTCGTACATGGCGGTACGCTGGGCGTTATCCACTTCCGGAATAGCGGCGTCCCAGAAGATCCGGCCCTGGCAGAACTCCATGACATAAAACATTGAGCCCAACAGCTCAGTGTCTTCGCACAGGTGATACATGCGCGGCACCGGCACGGCGGTGTCCTGGAGGGCGTTCATGACACGGAATTCCCGGTCCACGGCGTGGGCCGACTTGAGCAGCTTGCCGGGCGGCTGGCGGCGCAAGACGTATTCGCCGGAAGCGGCCTTGAGGTGGAAGGTGGGGTTGGACTGGCCGCCTTCGAATTTTTTGGCGGTGATCGGGCCTTTGAAGCCGGACACGTTTGCTTCCAGATAGGCCGCCAACGCTTCCGTATCCAGGGTATCCACCTGGGACATGTCTACCTCCTTAAAAATGATGACGCTTAAAAGCGACAAAGCAGCCATGGCCGGTGGGGCACCCCCCAACAGCCATGACTGCGCTCAGCTAGCTATTAACTGTTAACTATGCACCGTTAACTGTTATTTGCTTCACTCGTATTTCTTAGCCAGATTACGGCCCAACTGCATCATATGCACCTGATCCGGACCATCGGCCAGACGCAAGGTCCGTGCGTAGGCGAAGAAGCCGGCCAGCGGGGTGTCCTGGCTGAGGCCCACGGCGCCGTGGATCTGCATGGCACGGTCGACTACCTGCAGGGCCATATTGGGCGCCACGATTTTGATCATGGCAATCAGTTCCTTGGCTTCCTTGTTGCCGTAACGGTCCATGGTATCAGCCGCTTTCAGGGTCATCAGCCGGGCCTGTTCGATTTCACAGGCGCTCTTGGCGATATCCTCGCGGCAGGAACCATGCTTGATCATCGGCTGGCCAAACACCACACGCTCATTGGCACGCTTGCACATCAATTCCAGGGCACGCTGGGCGGCGCCGATCAAACGCATGCAGTGGTGGATACGGCCCGGACCGAGGCGGCCTTGGGCAATTTCGAAGCCACGGCCTTCGCCGAGAATGATGTTCTCCGCCGGTACTCGCACGTTGTCGAAGATTACTTCGGCGTGGCCTTCCGGCGCATCCACGGAACCGAGCACTTGCATGGCCCGTTTCACGTTTACCCCGGGGGTGTTCATGGGCACCAGGATTTGCGACTGCTGCTGGTGACGGTTGGGGTTATCCGGATCGGTTTTGCCCATCACGATCATGATTTCGCAGGATTCGCGCATCGCACCGCTGATGTAGAACTTGCGGCCGTTGATCACGTAGTCGTCGCCGTCGCGGGTGATGGAGGTTTCGATGTTGGTGGCATCGGAGGACGCCACTTCCGGCTCGGTCATCGCGAACGCGGAGCGGATCTTGCCTTCCATCAGCGGTTCCAGCCACTGCTTCTTCTGTGCTTCGTTACCGTACTTGACCAGCACTTCCATGTTGCCGGTGTCCGGCGCGGAACAGTTAAAGCACTCGGAAGCGATGTGGTGACGACCCATTTGCTCGGCCAGGGAAGCGTATTCCAGGTTCGTCAGCCCCGGGCTCAGTTCGCCGTGCTCTTTGGGCAGGAACAGGTTCCACAGGCCTTTGGCCTTCGCCTTGGCTTTGAGCTCGTCAAGCACCGGCGGGGTCTTCCAGGGGTTCTGCTCGAGCTGCTCGTGATAAGTGTGCTCGGCGGGAACCACTTCGTTGTCGATAAAAGTACGCACCTGATTGATCAGGTCCTGCGTCTTCTCGGAATGTTGGAAATCCATGTTGCTCTCCTTTATTAACGTGCGGCTCCCGTGTTCCGGGCGCCCGTTAGCTATCAGTAATATCAGCTATAAGTAATAGAGGCGCCGCGGTCTTCAATATCCAGGTGCGGCACCTGGTTGAAGATCGACAACCGGTAAACGTTCTGATTGAAAAAACCCTGGGTGACACCGGTGTTGCGGATCTGCAGGTTCAATTCCACCACGGTATCGTCGGCGGTGTTGAGCATGTGCCGCATCCACATGGCGATGGCACCGCCGGAACTGACCACCAGCACCCGCTCACGGTCAGCGTACTGGGCCTGGATATGCGCCATGGCACCGGCCACCCGGTCGCAGAAACCCTGCCAGCTTTCCGGCAGGTTGCCTTCCAGACGGTCACTCTGCCAACGCTGCATGGCTTTCTTCAGCAACCGGTAAAACGCGGCGACCGGGGCGCCTTCCGGAGGTGCCGCTTCCGGGTGAGCGCTCAGATAGGCATCGACGATGGAATGGAAATCGAATTCGTTGAGCCCCGGTTGCAGGTCGGCGGTCAGTGCGCTGCCGAGACCTTCCTGGATGCCCTCGCCGGTCTCCACGTGGCGCACCAGGTCACCGGTGACCAGGGCATCAAAGGACTGACCGCGCTCGCGGTAATACTCGCCAAGCCAGCGCGCCTGCTGGTGCCCCAGTTGGGAAAGCTGGTCGTAGTTGGCGGCGCCGAAGGACGCCTGGCCGTGACGGATCAGGTGGAACTGGGCCATGGTGTCGCCTGTGTGAGTTGCAATGAGGACAGCCTAGAGCAGGCCGCTTAGTTAGTGAAATTGATATTTTGAATCCTGACGGATAAGTTTGGTGCATGGTCTAGCTGGTAGGAGCGGGCCCCGCCCGCGAAAGGGGCGACAGCCCCGGCAGGATCCCAGAGGCGTCGTTGGCGCCGCCGTTAGAGGAGTCGTAGAGGAGCCGCCGTTGGAGGAGTCGCCGTTAGGAGTCGCTGTTAGAGGAGTCTCTGGGATCCTGCCGGGAGCGAAGCTCCCTTTCGCGGGCGGGGCCCGCTCCCACAAGGCCACTCCGTAGAACTGCTTGCCGCTTGCTTTGCGAAACACAATTCCGATATTTTGGTTGGCTATTTGGCGAGAAACGGGAGAGCACCATGAGCGCATTGGCATTGCAGAGCGGGTTTGTCCGCGTTACCGAGCACGGTAAGTTGCTGGAAGTGACCCTGGACCGGGCCGATAAATTAAACGCCTTGAGCGGAGAGATGTATCGGGATCTGAGCCGCGCGGTGGATCATTACCGGGACCGGGAAGACCTGACCGCCCTGCTACTGGACGCCGAAGGGCGTGCTTTCACCGCCGGTAATGACATCGGCGACTTCCGCAACGCCGACCCGGAGTCGCGCAAAGACGGCAAGCAGAGCCCGGCCATGGATCTGGTGCACCGGCTGCTGGTGCTGGATAAACCGGTGATCGCGGCGGTCCACGGCAACGCCACCGGCATCGGCACCACGCTGCTGCTGCACTGCGACCTGGTGATCGCCGCCGACAGCGCCCGTTTCTACACCGCCTTCATCAATCTGGGGCTGGTGCCGGAAGCCGGTTCGAGCCTGATTTTGCCGGCGCTGCTGGGCCGCCAGAACGCCAACCGGTTGCTGCTGGCCGGCGATACCCTGACCGCCGACGAAGCCGAACGGATTGGCCTGGTAGCCTATCGCTGCGGCGACGACGAACTGCGCGACAAGGCGCTCGAGCTGGGCGGCAAGCTGGCCGACAAACCGCCCCAGGCGCTGCAGTACACCAAGCAATTGACCCGCCACGGCGCGGACGCGATCCGCGAGCAGATCAAGAAGGAATCGGTGTTGTTCGCCGAACGCATGTTCAGCGACGAGACCCGCGCCATCTTCGACAAATTTCTGAACAAGAAATAGTGGCTCAGGCAACAATGCCGCGCAGGGCGACGGTGACCACGCCGTCGATCAGGCTGTCGCGGCTGCCGGGGTGCTCTTCGTAGCGTGGGTGGTACCAGTTGATCACCGAGTTGAGCGCCCCCAGCACCGGCTTGATGGCAATGCGCGGGTCGGTGGCGCTCAGGTCGCCCTCCTCGATGCCTTCGTGCAACACCTTCAGAAATACCCGCTCATAGCGTCGCCGGCGGTCCTGGAGCTGCATCAACCGTTTGCGCTGGGCCTCGGTGGTGCTCACTCGCAAGTGCATCTGCACCCCTTCCACCACGGCGCGTTGGTAGTGCTGGGTCTCGATCAGGGTTTGCACATGGCGGCGGGCCATGGCATGCAGCCGGTCCAGGGCTGGCGCGTGGCGCCGGACCTCCGGGTCCACCGCCTGAACCAGGGCGTCCATGGCGCGCTGGTGAATCTCGAAGAACAGCTCCGATTTGGAACCAAAATAGTGATAGACCATGCCCTTGGTCGCGCCTAACCGGCGTGCGATGTCATCAATGCTGGTGGCCTTGAAACCGTTCGCCATAAAGCAACGGGCCGAGGCGTCCAGAATCGTCTCCCGAGGGCTGTTTTCCAGATCGACGTGTGGATGTGCCATGGAATCATCCTGACTGATTTCCTTTAATGCACAATAGTGCCTGTGATTCCCCACTATACCATTGACCCTTTTCACCGCGCCGCCGGTCGTTGATGACACAACTGCCGCTAACCATGCCGTTTTTGACCCTGGACGCCCCGGAACGGGGCCAACATACTTTGGTCACACTCAAATAAATGAAAATCTGTTTCAAAACAGCCTCCCAAGCGCTCCGCCTCCCTCGGCGGCAGCCGCCGAGGGAGGCGCTCGAGGAGGAGAGCGATGTCGGATCTCGAACAGTTCCGCGCGGAAACCCGGGCCTGGCTGGAGGCGAATTGCCCCGAAGAAATGCGCCAGCCCCTGAAAAGCCAGGCGGAACACTGCTGGGGCGGCCGTAAATGGGAGTTCCAGTCAGAGGCACAAAAAGTGTGGATGGAGCGCATGGCCGACAAAGGCTGGACCGCGCCACAATGGCCCAAGGAATACGGCGGCGGCGGCCTGAACCCGGAACAGGCCGAAGTGCTGGCCGAAGAGATGACGCGCATCAACGCGCGCACGCCGGTCAGCAACTTCGGTTTCTGGATGCTCGGCCCGGCGCTGCTGAAGTTCGGTAGCGAGGAACTCAAGCGCGAGCACTTGCCACCGATTTGCCGCGGCGAGATTCGTTGGTGCCAAGGCTACTCCGAGCCCAACGCCGGCTCCGACCTGGCGAGCCTGCAAACTCGCGCCGAGGACAAAGGCGACCATTTTCTGGTCAACGGCCAGAAGATCTGGACCTCCTACGCGGACAAAGCGGACTGGATTTTCTGTCTGGTGCGCACCGACGCCAACGCCACCAAACACAACGGCATTTCCTTCGCACTGTTCGATATGGAAAGCAAAGGCGTGAGCACCCGGCCGATCGAATTAATCTCCGGTGAATCGCCGTTCTGCGAAACCTTCTTCGACGACGTCAAGGTGGATAAGCACCAGGTGGTGGGCGAGTTGAACCGCGGCTGGGACGTGGCCAAATACCTGCTCACCCACGAGCGCAACAACATCGGCGGCGAACCGCCGGGCTTTCTCAAAGGCCGCGCGCTCGGCCCGCTGGCCGCCGAGCATGTGGGTACCGAGCACGGCAAGCTGGCGGACACCGCCTTGCGAGCCGACATTGCCCGTCTGGAAATCGATCAAATGGCGTTTCAGGCGCTGGTGGGCAAGATCCGTCAGGAAGCGGAAGCCGGTCAGGGCGTGGGCGCCCAGTCCGCGGTGCTCAAGTACTACGGCACCGAGCTCAACAAACGTCGTTACGAAGTGATGATGGATGCCCTGGGCGCGGAAGGCCTGGAATGGGAAAGCGAACGCACCATGGGCGGCCTGTATTCCCGCGAATGGCTGCGCTCCAAAGGCAATTCCATCGAGGGCGGCACCTCCGAGGTGATGCTGGGTATTGTTTCCAAACGCCTGCTGGGCCTGCCGGACGCATAAGGAGCGGAAGACGATGAAACTCAACGACGAACAACAGATGTTGCAGGATTCCGTGGCCCGGCTGCTGGCCGACAAAGGCCCGGTGTCCCGTTTGCGCGAACTGCGCGACAGCAATGACGAAAAAGGCTACGACGAGCCGCTCTGGAATGCCATGGTGGAAGCCGGCCTGACCGGCATCCTGGTGCCGGAAGAGCACGGCGGTATCGGTTTTGGCCTGGTGGGCGCCGGTCTGGTGGCTCGCGAAATCGGCCGTAATCTGTCAGTGACGCCGTTTCTGTCCACCGCGGTGCTGGGCGCCACGGCACTGGCCGCCGGCGGCAACGCCGAGCAACAGCAAAAATGGTTGCCGGCAATCGCCGAAGGCAGCGTAATCACCGCACTGGCCGTGGACGACGGCGCCAAACACCGCCCGGAAGCCATCAAGACCGAAGCCAAGGACGCCGGCAACGGCGTCACCCTGAACGGCGGCAAATTACTGGTGCTGGACGCCCATGTGGCGGACCTGCTGCTGGTGGCGGCGCGCCACAATGACCAGACCGCGCTGTTCCTGGTCGACCCCAAGGCCGAGGGTGTCAGCATTGAACGCACCCGCCTGGTGGACGACCGCAACGCCGCCCGGGTAACCCTGGACAACGTCGCCGCCGAACCCATGGCGGACGGCACCGCCGCCCTCTCCGCCGCGCTGCGCGCCGGTCGCGCGGTGCTCGCCGCGGAGCTGTCGGGCCTCGCCAAGGAAGCGTTCGAACGCACCCTGGGTTATCTGAAAGAGCGCAAACAGTTCGGTCGCCTGATCGGCACCTTCCAGGCACTGCAACACCGAGCCGCACTGTTGATGGGCGAAGTGGCAATGAGCGACGCCCTGGCCATGCAAGCTCTGGACGCCTGCGATCGCGATGCCGACGACGCCGAAGTCCAGGTGCTGGCCGCCAAAGGCAAAGCCGCCCGGACCGCGCTGCTGGCCGGCCAGGAAGCGGTGCAAATGCACGGCGGTATCGGCATGACCGATGAATTCGACATCGGCTTTTTCCTCAAGCGCGCCCGCGCTGGTGGTGAAACGCTGGGCGACGCCAACTATTGCGCCGACCGCTTCGCGGCTTTGCGCGATTACTAAGGGTTTTGTGGGAGCGGGCCTGGCCCGCGAGCGGGCTCGCTCTCACCAGATCAACCAGGAGGTTTTGATAATGAGCAGAACAACATTGAGCGTCGACGAGCTGAAAGCCAAGGTGGACCAGGAACTGGGTACCTCCCGTTGGTTCCCGGTGACCCAGGAACGCATTGATCAGTTCGCCGACCTGACCGAAGACCCGCAGTGGATTCACCTTGATGCGGAACGCGCCGCCAAGGAAACTCCGTTCGGCGGCACCATCGCCCACGGTTTTCTGAGCCTGTCGCTGCTGTCCGCCATGGCCATGGACGTGGTACCCGGTGTGCAAGGCACCGTGATGGGCATCAACTACGGCTTCGACAAGGTGCGTTTTCTCAACCCGGTACGCTCCGGCTCCCAGGTACGTGGTCACTTCAAGCTGGCCGGCGTGGAGCCGCGCGGCGATAATCAGTTGCTGATCCGCTATGCGATTTCCGTGGAAATCGACGGTGTGGACAAGCCGGCCATCGCCTGCGAATGGCTGAGTCTGATTATTCTGGGGTAAAGGAGACATCATGAGCATTAATTTCGAGGGCCAGGTAGCCATCGTCACCGGCGCCGCCAACGGTCTGGGCAAGTCTCACGCCCTGTCGCTGGCGAAGCTGGGCGCCAAAGTCGTGGTCAATGACTTCGGCGGCGCCCGCGACGGCACCGGCGGTTCCAGCGAAGCAGCGGAAAAAGTGGTCGCTGAAATCGTCGCCGCCGGCGGTGAGGCCATCGCCAACGGCGCCGACGTCTCCAGCGAAGAGCAGGTCAACACCATGGTCCAGCAAACCCTGGACAAATGGGGCCGCGTGGACATTCTGGTGAACAATGCCGGTATCCTGCGCGACAAAAGCTTCGCCAAAATGGGAATGGACGACTGGGATAAAGTGATCGCCGTACACCTGACCGGCTCGGCGATCTGCACCCGGGCGGTGTGGCCGGTGATGCGCGAGCAGAAGTACGGCCGCGTGATCATGACCACGTCCACCTCCGGTCTTTACGGCAACTTCGGCCAGACCAACTACGGCGCCGCCAAGATGGGCGTTGCCGGCATCATGAACACGCTCTGCCTGGAAGGCGACAAGTACAACATCAAGGTAAACTGCGTGGCGCCCACCGCGGCCACCCGTATGACCGAAGACCTGATGCCCAAGGAAGTGCTGGCATTGCTGGAGCCGGAAGCGATCACCCCGGCGGTGTTGTTCCTGGCCAGCGAGCAGGCGCCCAGCCACCGCATCCTGCTGGCCGGCGCCGGCTGCTACGCCATGGTGCGGTTGATGGAAAGCGACGGCATTTATCTGGATGAAAGCGAACGCACCGCCGATGCCATCGCCGCGCGGTTCGATCAACTCGGCGACATGAGCGACGCCAAGGAAATGTCCAACGGCGGCGACCACGTCACCAAGATCTTGACCAAGGCTGCCCAGGCCAAAGGCATTAAGCTGGGATGATGCTGGATGCCGAACGCTGGACGTCCGGCGATTTTCCAACCAACAAATTAATCAACGAGGCCAATCATGAGAGAAGCTGTCATTGTTTCCACAGCCCGCACCCCGATCGGTAAAGCCTACCGTGGTGCCTTCAACGACACCCAGGCTCAGGAGCTTGGCGGTCACGTCATCAAGCACGCTGTGGAACGCGCCAAAATCGATCCGCAAACCATTCAGGACGTGATCATGGGCGCCGCCCTGCAGCAAGGCAGCACCGGCGGCAACGTGGCCCGCCAGGCCGCTCTGCGCGCCGGGCTGCCCACTTCCGTGGCCGGCATGACCATGGACCGTCAATGCGCATCCGGTCTGATGGCCATCGCCACCGCCGCCAAGGAAATCGTGGTCGACAACATGGACGTGGCGGTCGCCGGCGGCCTGGAGTCCATCTCCCTGGTGCAGAACGAAAAAATGAACACCTTCCGCGCACGCGATCCCTGGCTCACCGAGCATCGCCCGGACATCTACATGAGCATGCTGGAAACCGCGGAAGTGGTCGCCGACCGCTACAACGTGTCCCGTGATTCCCAGGACGAATACGCCTACCAGTCCCAGATGCGTACTGCCCAGGCGCAAAAGGAAGGCAAATTCGACGACGAAATCGTTCCCCTGACCACCAACATGAAGGTGATGAACAAAGAGACCAAGGAAATTTCCGATAAGGAAGTGACCCTGGACAAGGACGAAGGCAACCGTCCGGAAACCACCCTGGAAGGCCTGCAGAGCCTCAAGCCGGTGTTCAAGGACGGCCTGGAAGTGCAGGAAGGCAAGTTCATCACCGCCGGCAACGCCTCCCAGCTTTCCGACGGCGCCAGTGCCTGCGTGCTGATGGAAGCCAAGGAAGCCGAGCGTCTCGGCCTGCAGCCCCTGGGCGCATACCGTGGCATGGCCGTGGCCGGCTGTGACCCGGACGAAATGGGTATCGGCCCGGTATTCGCGGTGCCGAAACTGCTCAAGCGCTTCGGCCTGACCATCGACGACATCGGTCTGTGGGAGCTCAACGAAGCGTTCGGCAGCCAGTGCCTGTACAGCCGTGACAAGCTGGGCATCGACCCGGACAAGTACAACGTCAACGGCGGCGCGATCTCCATCGGCCATCCGTACGGCATGTCCGGTGCCCGCATGACCGGTCACGCGCTGATCGAAGGCAAGCGCCGCGGCGTCAAGTACGTGGTCGTGACCATGTGCGTCGGCGGCGGCATCGGTGCGGCGGGCTTGTTCGAAGTATTCTGAACAGTCTGAATGCTCCGCGCATAAAAAAGCCCGGCTTCACGCCGGGCTTTTTTGTAGGTGGACGGAACAAGAGCCCCGTTAGCTTTTCGGGCGACGCATCTTGCAAGTGGTCGGCAGGCTCACTTCATCACGGCTGATCTCCGCGATCTTATGGAAGTTCAGGTCGGTGCCCTCGGCGCCGTATTCCATATCGTCCTCCAGCACGGAGATGAACAACGGCAGTTGCATCTGGTGATCGTCCTTGCGCATCACCACCTCGCCGGTGGTCGTTTCGATGCTCAGGTCTTCCATGGCGAATGCCACTTTTACCGGATCGGTGCTATCGGCCTTCTCGGCGGCTTTCTTGAGCATATCGAGCATGGTGGTCAAACGCAGCCAGTAGTAATCCCAGCCAGTGTCCTTGTACATCGCCACCTGTTGCTCGGCCATTTCCGGCTTGTCGAAATCACCATAGTACTCGTTGACCTGATAGATACGATCAACACCGGCATCGCCCACTTGCGTGACCACACCGGCCATGGCGCCGTAGTAGGTCAGGAAAGGCATATCCAGACCATAATCAGCGGCGGCCTTGACCAGCAGCGTGATGTCCTGGCCCCAGTTGCCGGTAATCACCGCATCGGCGTCGGAAGACTGGATCTTCGATACGTAGGGGGTGAAGTCCTTCACTTTGGCAAGCGGGTGAAAATCCTGACCGACAATCTCGATATCCGGACGTTTTTCCTTAAGCATCTTCTTGGCCGCTTCGGCGACGGCGCGACCGAAACTGTAGTCCTGATTGATCAGGTAGACTTTTTTGATGTCGTCACGACCCTCGATCCAACTGGTCATGGCGTTCATCTTCATGTCCACGTGGGCGTCAAAACGAAAGTGCCAGAATGAACAGCGCTCGTTGGTGAACGCCGGGTCCACCGCCGCCATGTTCAGATACAACACTTCTTTACCCGGGTTACGGGTGTTGTGCTTGTTGACCGCGGCCAGCAAGGCGGACCCCACCGAGGAACCCATGCCCTGGGTGACATAGCGGATGCCGTTATCAATGGCTTTCTGCAGTTGCACCAGGCTTTCTTGCGGATTTACTTTGTTGTCCATGCCGACGATTTCGAGTTTATCGCCATTAATACCGCCGTTGGCATTGATCTTCTCGGCGTGAAAATTGAGGTGATCCAGCGCCGACTGCCCGGCGGCGGCCATGGGGCCGGTTAGAGGGTCGATCAGGGCGATACGGATAGTATCCGCGCTGGCGGTGCTCACCAACAGCATGGTCGCGGCGAACGCGGATAGCAGGGATTTCAACATGCAGGCTCTCCTCATTATATGTCGTTGTTGTTCTCATATACTGCTTTGGTGATACGGCCGCTATCACTGTCGGGTTCAGCGCGTGCGGCGGGATAATGGTGCCTAAGCGTGAAGAGTCATAACGCGACCTTCACTTTTTTTAGTAAAGCCGATTTTCAGTATGAGTGGCGCTGAACGTGAGTGTCCAGTCGGGGACGCGGGTATTGTGGGAGCGGGCCCTGCCCGCGAAAGGCAAGCAAAGCTTGCCGGCAGGATGCCAGAGACCTTGCTGGGCTCATTAGAAAAGTCTCTGGCATCCTGCCGGGAGCTTCGCTCCCTTTCGCGGGCGAGGCCCGCTCGCACGATAGTCTTTCGCGGGCGAGGCCCGCTCGCACGATAGTATCCGTGGGCAAGACGGAACGGCCGCCCGGCACAGCCGCTCACCCCGGATGGAGAAACGGCCCTTCCCGTCGAAGCGCGATGAACCAAAAAAAAGCCCGCCGAAGCGGGCCAGCCCATTGACGATGGAACACAAACAAACTCGGAATCAGACTTCCAGCCACTCGCGCCGAATCGCTTCATCGGCACGCAACTCATCCGGCGTCCCTTCAAAAACAATCTGACCGTGGCCCATAACCAGCACCCGATGAGAAATATCCATGGCGATGGAGAGCTTCTGCTCGACCAGCAGAATCGATACCCCGGCACTGGCAATCTCGGATATAAGATCGCCGATCTGCTTCACAATCAACGGCGCCAGCCCCTCGGTGGGCTCGTCGATCATAATCAGTTCCGGGTCGCCCATCAGCGTGCGACTGATGGTCAGCATCTGCTTTTCGCCGCCGGACAATACCCCGGCCGGAGACTCTGCCCGCTGCGCCAGGTTCGGGAACATTTCCAGCATCTGCTCCACTTTCCACTTACCCGGTTTGCGAGGATTCTTAACCCCCAACTCCAGGTTCTGGCGCACCGTCAAAGTGGGGAAAATATCCCGGTTTTCCGGCACGTATCCCAGCCCCATACGGGCGATTTTATGGTTTGGCATGCCGGCGATTTCATTGCCGCGGAAGCGGATGGAACCGATCGGCGGCACCTCCCCCATGATCGATTTCACGGTGGTGGAGCGCCCTACCCCATTGCGTCCCAGCAACGACACCACTTCCCCTTCTTGAAGGGTGAAATTGACGCCGTGCAGGATGTGACTTTTGCCGTAGTAGGCGTTGAGATCTTGCACTTCCAGCATCATGCGGCCTCCTCGCCCAGGTACGCCTCTTTGACGCGCGGGTCGTTACGGATATCCTCCGGCTTGCCGGTGGCGACGATCTGCCCGTACACCAGTACCGAAATCCGGTCAGCCAGTTCGAACACCACACCCATGTCGTGCTCAACGATCATCAGCGTGCGGTCCTTGGCTACCTGGCGGATCAGGCTGATCGCCTGAGCGGTTTCGGTATTGCTCATACCGGCGGTGGGTTCGTCGAGAAGCACTACCTCGGCACCGCATGCGATGGTCATACCGATGTCAAGTGCGCGCTGGCTGGCATAGGGCAGTGCCCCGGCCGGCACGTCACGCAGCGCCTGCAAACCGATCTGCTCAAGCACCTCTTCGGCACGCTGGTTGGCGGCCTTGATCTTGTTGGCGGCACGCCAGAACACATAGCCGGAGCCGCTGGTCTTGAAGCAAGCGCAGCGAAGGTTTTCGAACACCGACAGATTGACGAACACGTTACTGACCTGGAAAGACCGGGACAGGCCGCGCTGTTGAATCTTCTCCGGCGTCAGACCATCGATGCGCTCGCCGTTCAGGCGGATTTCGCCGCCGCTGGGCGGGAACGCCCCGGAGAGCAAGTTGAAAAAGGTCGACTTGCCGGCCCCGTTGGGGCCGATCACCGCGTGCACCTCGCCCTGTTCAACTTCCAGGTCGACACCGCAGATCACTTCGGCGAGGCCGAAGTTCTTGGTCAGATTTTTGATCGACAAAGCGCTCATGCGTTGTCCTCCCGAAGCTTTTTAGTGGCCCGCATTACCGCGATGCCGGCGCCAAGCAGCACCAGTACGCAGATCCAGCCGGTCAAGGATCCGGATTCGAAATCGATGCCGAAGAAGTGCGCGAATTCATCGTCGCCATGACGCCACTGGAACAGCAGCTCGATAAACAGCATCAAGCCCAGGCTGATAGCGGTCACCGCCGCCCCGCCGGACAACCAGCCTGGCAGTCGCTTACCCAGCGAGCCCTCGCGGGCGGCTACGCGGATCTGCTCCAGACCGCCGCCCAGACCACGGGGAGCGAACATAACGATACCCAGGAACACCAGGCCCACGTAGAGAATCGAGGCGTCGGTATAATCACTGAGCATGGAGTTCATCAGTGATACCACGATGGCGCCCACGATCGGACCGTAGAACACCCCGAGCCCGCCCACGGCGGCCATCAACAGCGCTAGCCCGGAGGGGATCAGCCCCAGCGATTCCGGAGTGATGATCTCGTAGTTCACCGCCGCCATACCGCCGGCGAGGCCGCCAAAGGAACCGGAAGCGATAAAGATCATGAAACGAATATTACGCGGCGGGTAACCGATGAACTGCAAGCGGTCCGGATTGTCACGTACCGCGTTGGACATGCGGCCCAGCGGGGTACGGGTAAAGGCCCACATGGCGAACACCGCCAGGAAGGTCCAGAACGCCATGAACCAGTACACATCGGCGGCCTGAGCCAGCTCCAGACCGAACCACTGCGGCCCGACCATGCGGTTGCCGTAGACGCCGGCTTCACCACCGAAGACTGACGGGAACATCTGGCCGGCGGCGGCCACCATCTCGCCCAGACCCAGAGTGATCATGGCGAAGGCGGTACCGGCACGGCGACAGAAGGGCCAGCCGATCAGCAACGCCACCAGGCCGCCGGCTATCATACCCACCAGCGGCATGCTCACCACCGGTATGTGGGACCAGAAGCCCTCGCCGGCATAGGCGGCTTCATCGATGGCGTTCATCGCGTGCATGGCGGCGTAACTGCCAAGACCAAAAAACACCGCGTGACCAAAGGACAGCATGCCGCCCTGGCCGAGCAACATGTTGTAGGAAAGGGCGAATACAATATTCACGGCTATCACGTTCATCAACGTGAAGGCGGTGCCGCTCTCAAAAACGAAAGGCAAGATCAAGAGCACCGCCGCGCTGATCAACCAGGGCGCCAGCGCGCGCCAGGAGAAACGATTCTGCCGCGGTGCGACTGCGGTAATGTCGTTCATGGCTCAAGCTCTCCCATCAGGCCACGGGGGCGGAATATCAGGATCAGAACCAGCAAAATAAACGGCGTCATCGGCGCCAGACTGGCCAGGGTGATCCCGGTCACCTCACCGTAAGGGTCCACGTTCATACCGAGAGCATTAAGAATGTCGGCAACGGAGGCGTCGATGGCGACGAAGAACGTCTGTATCAAACCGATCAACAGAGACGCATAGAAGGCGCCGATCAGCGAGCCCATGCCGCCGACCACCACCACCACGAACACGATTGGCCCGAGGGTCACCGCCATCCCCGGCTCGGTGGCCAGCAGCGGACCGCCGATCACACCGGCCAGACCGGCCAGCGCACACCCGAACCCGAACACGCCCATGAACAGACGCGGCACGTTATGGCCCAGGTGACCGACCATCTCGCCGTGGGTCAACGCGGCACGAATCATCATGCCGACACGGGTTTTCTTGAGCAGAAACCATAGTGCAATGAACATCAGCACGGCGATCAGAATCACCACGCCACGGAAGATCGAATAATCGGTGCCGAACAGGGTAAACAGCGGCTCGCGCATGTAGTCCGGTTCCCGGTAGGCCACCGCGACGGTGCCCCAAATCAATTGCACCATCTCGTCAATCACATAGGCCAGACCGAAGGTGAACAGAAGTTCGGCGACGTGACCGTTCTCATGAACCCGGCGTAAGCCGAATTTTTCCACCATGGCGCCGAGGCCGCCGACCAGAATCGGAGCGAGCAGCAGAGCCGGCCAGAAGCCGATCTCCATGCCCATGGTGTAGGCAAAATAAGCACCCAGCATATAGAAGCTGGCATGGGCAAAGTTCAACACACCCATCATCGAGAAGATGAGGGTAAGACCACTGGACAGCATGAACAGCAAAAGGCCGTATAAAATACCGTTCAGCGTCGAAAAAATAACAATTTCGAGCATGACAAGGCTCCCGGGACAGCGGCTCACGCCGCTGCCCCTACTACTTAGTCACTGGAGGTACAGGATCACGCCGCTTATTTCGGGCGACGCATCCGGCAGGTGGTGGGCAGGCTGACGTTTTCACGGTCAATCCGCGCAACCTTCTTGAAGTTGTAGTCGGTGCCTTCCGCGCCGTATTCCATGTCGTCTTTCATCACGGAGATGAACATCGGCAACTGGATCTGGTGATCCTTGGCACGCATGACCACTTCACCGGTGGTGGTTTCCAGGTTCATGCCTTCCATTACTTTGGCGACATCCACCGGATCGGTGCTTTCGGCTTTATCGGAGGCTTTCTTGAGCATGTCGAGCATGGTGCTCAGACGCAGGTAGTAGAAGTCCCATTCGGCCTGCTCGTAGAGCTCGGTCTGACGCTTGGCCATTTCCGGATCTTCGAACTCACCGTAGTACTCGTTGATCTGGTAGATACGGTCCACGCCTTTGTCGCCCAGCTGGGTGACCACGCCGGAGCTGGCGCCGTAGTAAGTGTAGAACGGGGCTTCCAGGCCGAACTCGGCGGCGGCTTTCACCAACAGGGTGATGTCCTGGCCCCAGTTACCACTGATCACCGCGTCGGCGCCGGAGGACTGGATCTTGGACACGTAAGGCGTGAAATCCTTCACTTTCGCCAGCGGGTGGAAATCGTTACCCACGATTTCGATGTCCGGGCGCTTCTTCTTCAGCATTTCCCGGGCCGCCTTGGACACCGCCTGACCGAAGCTGTAGTCCTGGTTGATCAGGTACACCTTCTCGATGTCTTTGTTGTCGGCGATGTAATCGGTCAGCGCGTTCATTTTCATGTCCGCGTTGGCGTCGAAGCGGAAGTGCCAGTAGGAACAACGCTCGTTGGTGAACGCCGGGTCCACCGCCGCGTAGTTGAGGAACAGCACTTCTTCGCCGGGGTTGCGCTGGTTGTGCTTCTCAACGGCGGAAATCAGCGCGGACGCCACGGAGGAACCATTACCCTGGGTAATGAAACGAACACCGCTGTCGATGGCCTTCTGCAACTGCACCAGGCTTTCTTGCGGGTTCACTTTATTGTCCAGGCCAACGATTTCCAGGTCCTGGCCGTTCAGGCCGCCATTGGCGTTGATACGCTTGGTTTCGTACTTAAGGTGCTCGAAGGCAGGCTGGCCGGCGGCGGCCATCGGCCCACTGAGGGGATCGATAAGGGCAAGTTTCACGGTCTCGGCACTGGCGGCGGTACCCACCAGCAACAGCGAGGCGGCGAGGAAGGTGAAAATGGGTTTCAACATGACGCTCTCCACGGTTGTTGTTTTTCTGCCGATTGTTCGGCATCTCGTCGTCGAGCCCGGTGATGACACCAGGCACGCAACAATCTTTTTTTGTTTGCTCGTTTATTCAGGGACGTCCTGAATTTTTTACCTGCTTTTCCCGGCGTCGTTTTTTTCGGTCCCATCCGACGCTCTTATGGCGAACTACATACTTGGTAGTATGTGCTCACAAAAATATTTCTGTCTAGCACCGTTCTTTACCTTTTTCAGGAATCCTGTCTCGGCGCGGACCAGGCCGTTGTTGCTACAGATAGGTCAACTTAACTAGCCTATACACCACCGAAAGGCCCTGAATTAGCTGCTTTCAGCATGAACGCAATACAACCGCCTAACAATCCCTTAGCACGGATTCACGCTTGTCCTTTCGTCGCCACCGCGATCACAGGCGCGAATAACGGCCGCCAGCGGGTTTCACCGGCGACGGCTTCGAAACAATTACAAACAGTTTCCCGGTTGGCGTGGTAAACCACGGCCGAAAAACCCGATTCACCGTGATTAATCGCCCTTTTTTGTTTCCCTTTCATCCCCCTTTCTAGCGCCCAAGCCAGTGTTACCGTTACCTCAGGTAACACTGTGGCGCACCCTCGAACACCATCACCTTGACCGTCCCGGGCTGGCCCGGTATGAATTGCATCGCCTTATTTCAAAACAAGCGTTCAAAAACCAAACGCGCTCGGGAGAACTCTAGATGCTTAAAGGGCTGATGATGGATGCCCCCCTGTCGCTGATCGACGTGCTCGATCACGGCGCCCGGATCCACCGCAAAGCGGAAATTGTTTCGGTAACCGTTGAAGGCGGCGTGCACCGCCAGAGCTATGGGCAAACCCTGGAGCGGGTAGCTCAACTAGCCCACGGGCTGATATCACTGGGCGTCAAACCCGGCGACCGGGTCGCCACGTTGGCCTGGAACGGCTATCGCCATATGGAGTTGTACTACGCCATCGCCGGCATCGGCGCGGTCTGCCACACCATTAACCCGCGCCTGCCCGCCGAACAGATGGCGTATATCGTCAACCACGCCGACGACAGTCTGCTGTTTTTCGACACCACCTTCGCGCCGCTGGTCTCCGGCCTGCGCGATCAGTTCCCGGCCCATACCCGTTATGTGGCGATGACCGACCGCGCGCACATGCCGGACGGCCAGGACCTGCTCTGCTATGAAGAACTGCTGGAGGGACGGCCGACGCAGTACGACTGGCCACACCTGGATGAAAATACCGCCTGCGCGCTGTGCTACACCTCCGGCACCACCGGCGCCCCCAAGGGCGCGCTCTATTCGCACCGTTCCTGCCTGCTGCAGGCCATGTTCACCATGGTGTGCGCCAGCGGTATGTTCCCGGTCGGCGACCGGGTGCTGCCGGTGGTGCCGATGTTCCACGTCAACGCCTGGGGCCTGCCCTATACCGCGCCGCTGGCGGGCGCGTCGCTGATCATGCCCGGGCCGGGCCTGGACGGCGACAGCCTGTTCCGGCTGATGGACGAGGAAAAGGTGGATGCCGCCTGGGGCGTGCCCACCGTCTGGCTGGGTCTGCTCGGCGAGATGAAACGCCATGAGCGCAAACCGGGCAATCTCAACCGCGTGGTGATCGGCGGCTCCGCGGCGCCACGCAGCATGGTAAGGGCTTTCGAGCAGGATTATCAGGTCGACGTAATGCAGGGCTGGGGGATGACCGAAATGAACCCCACCGGCTCCATGAGCACCCTCACCGAAGGCCAGGCGGAGCTGCCGCTGGAAGACCGCATCGAGCTGAAAACCACCCAGGGCCGGCAACTGTTCGGCGTGCGCATGAAGCTGGTCGACGACGACGGCAACGAAGTGGCCCAGGACGGCGACGCCGTGGGCGAATTGCTGGTCAAAGGCCCCACCGTGATCAGCGCCTACTTCAATAACGACGAAGCCAGCGCCAAAGCGTTCGATAAGGACGGCTGGTTCGCCACCGGCGATATGGCCAAACTGACGCCGGACGGGGTGCTGTACATTGTTGATCGGGCCAAGGACCTGATCAAATCCGGCGGCGAGTGGATCAGCTCCATCGACCTGGAGAACCTGGCGTCCGCCCACCCGGGCGTGCAGGAATGCGCGGTGATCGGCGTGCCGCACCCGAAGTGGGACGAACGGCCGCTGCTGATCGTGGTGGCGCGTCCCGACGCGGCGCGGGACAAACAGGCACTGCTTGATCACATGGCAGGCACCATCGCCAAATGGCAGCTTCCCGACGATGTGATCTACGTGGAAGAACTGCCGCACACCGCCACCGGCAAAGTGTCCAAGCGTCATCTGCGCGAGGACTACATGGACTATCTGGGGAGCCCCCAATGAGTGAGATCAAAGAACAGAAAGTACCGGCCAACGGCCTCACCTTTCATGTGCGCAGCGCCGGTGACCCGGCCAACCCGGCGGTGATCCTGCTGCACGGCTTCCCCGAGTGCGGCTATTCCTGGCGCTACCAGATGTCGTTTCTGGCCGACCGGGGTTTCCACGTGCTGGCCCCGGATCTGCGCGGTTACGGCTTCAGCGACGCGCCCAAGGACGCGGACGCCTACCGACAGGACATCCTGGTCGCCGATGTGATGGGCATTCTCGACGCGTTCGGCGCGGAACGCGCGGTGGTAATCGGCCACGATTGGGGCTGTGCCCTGGCCTGGCAGGTGGCGCGCAGCGAACCGGGCCGGGTGCGCGCCGTGGCCGGCCTGTCGGTGCCCTACCCGGGCATCGGCCCCAAGGCGCCCACCGAGCAGATGCGTGCAGCCTTCGGCGAGCGCTTCTTCTACCAGCTCTATTTTCAACAACCGGACGTGCCGGAGCAGGAACTGGAAGCCGACGTGCGCGACTTCCTGCGCCGCATGTACCACGCCCTGTCCGGACCCGGCATGCAGGAGAAATTCCGCGCCGCCAAGCCGGTCACCGGCCTGTTGGATATTCTGCAGCCGCCCAAGGACGGCCAACCGGAGTGGATGCGCGAATCCGATCTGGATGTGTACGTGGAGCGTTTCAAGCACAGCGGCATGACCGGTCCGATTAACTGGTACCGGGCCATGGACGCCTCCTGGCGCCAGCAGAAGGAAGACGGCCGCGAGCGCATCCAGCCGCCGGCGTTGTTCATCGCCGGTAAAGAAGACCCGGTGATCCAGTTCGCCGGCAAGGCGCTGGAACGCATGCCCACAGTGATGGACGATCTACGCGACGTGGTGCTGTTGGACGACCTCGGCCACTGGATCCAAATGGAAGCGCCCGAAGCGGTGAACGAACACCTGGGCGCCTTTCTCGACTCGCTGTAACCGACGCCGGGCCGCGCCTTCTGGCCTGGCCCGGCAATCGCGCTAGTTAACCCGCCGCATTTCAATGCGGCGGTTACGCTCACGACGCTGTTCGGTCGCGTTGCTGTCCACCGGTCGGGTATCACCGAAACCACGGGCGGTCAGGCGACCGGGGTCGACGCCCAAGTCGATCAGGAAGCCGCGTACCGACGCCGCGCGCCGCTCCGACAGCGTTTGATTGTAATCGTCCGAGCCTTTTGAATCGGTGTGTCCGGCGATTTCCACCTCGCTGCTCGAATGGGCCAGCAGGCGCTCCGCCACCTCACGCAGCACGGTTTTGGCATTGGGGGTGAGACGGGCGGAGTCAAACTCGAAATTCACCCCGTGCAACACCTCCGGCGGCCCCATTGGCACCGGCTTAATCACCAGCCGCTCGCGCTCAATGATTTTGGTAGTGACGTAATCGCCGCCGCCAAACAGCGGGAACGTTAGACCCACCAAGGCACGCACGTCACCGAACGGCTCGTTGTGGCTGCCGTCATCGGAAAAATCCACCACGTAGCGCAATTCCGCGCGCAACCCCATGGAGCCCCAGATATCACGGAAATGCAGGCCCGCCCCGGCGTTCACATAGCCATTGGTGTCAGTGCCGGCCACGGAATCGGTGTACACACCGCCACCGCCCAGCAACAGGTACGGCGAAGGCCCTTCGCGGTACAGGTAACGCAACGCGTCGGCGCCCACACCGTACTGCCAGTTCTGCCCGGAACCACGCTTTCGCTGCAAGGAGTTACCGAAGCCGTTCCACTCCAGGTCCCACTTCTCGCCGATCTGACGTCCCAAACCGAACCGGATACCGGCGCCATAATCCACGTCGAAGCGGTCCTGATCTTCGATCACATAAATGCCCATGGCGGAAGCGTTCCAGCCCTGCGGGTCGGTACGTTCCGCCGCCAGCGCCGAACCGCCGGCAAGCGCGGCCCCCAGTGTGGTCGTCAGCACCTCGGCGACACGGTGTCGTTTGATCGCGATTACCATCTTTCCCCTCTTATCCCCGTTGACGGCAAACCGGCAGCCTAGAGAGTTTCACTTTCCCGTTCCAGACGCTCCGTGGCGTTGCTTATAAGCATTTTTGTAACTCACCGGTACCCACCACAGTGGTCGCGCCGCGCCAGCACCCTCGGTATCCTGCGAACTTGCCGAGCCGATTCCGGAGCCCGACATCGAGACATTGCAATCGTCGCTACCGCTGAGCCTGCTGGCGTTCGCCGCCTGCGTGGCGGTCATCGCCACCGCCGGCGTCAAGATCACCGCCGTGGTGGACGAACTCGCCGACCGTACTCGTGTCGGCGAAGCCTTGGCCGGCGCCGTACTGCTCGGCGCCACCACCTCGCTCTCCGGCAGCGTGCTGTCGGTCACCGCCGCTCTCAAAGGCAATGCCGACCTGGCCCTGAGCAACGCCCTGGGCGGCATCGCCGTGCAAACCGCCTTTCTGGCGGTAGCCGACCTCTTCTACCGTCGCGCCAATCTGGAGCACGCCGCCGCCTCCGCCGCCAATCTGATGCAAGGCGCCCTGCTGGTAACTTTGATGGCGGTCATTCTGGTGGGCGCCTTTTCACCGCCGGTGACCTGGCTGGGGATTCATCCCGCCACGCTGGTGCTGCTGGGCACCTATATCTACGGCCTGAAGCTGATCCAGAAAACCCGTGACAAGCCCATGTGGCAGCCAGCCCGCACCCACGAAACCCGCGAGGACATCCCCGAGGAAGAGAACCTGCGCCGTTCGCTCACCCGGCTGCTGGTCGCCTTCCTGGTCCTGGGTGCGTTGCTCGCGACCTCTGGCTGGGTGCTGGAAAACGCTGCCGCCGCCATCGCCGAACAAACCGGCCTGGCGCAAACCACCGTGGGCCTGCTGCTCACCGCCACCGTCACCTCCCTGCCGGAACTGGTCACCTCGGTGGCCGCCGTGCGGCGCGGCGCTCTCACGCTGGCCGTGGGCGGCATCATCGGCGGCAACGCCTTCGACACCCTGTTCACCGCCGCCTCGGACATCGCCTACCGCGACGGCTCCATCTACGCCGAAATGGGCGACAACCTGCTGGTCTGGGTGTCCCTGTCGATCCTGATGACCGGCGCCCTGCTGATGGGCCTGATCCGACGTGAGGAACACGGCCCCGGCGGCATCGGCTTCGAGAGCGTGGCGGTGCTGCTGCTGTACGCGCTGGGTGTGGCGTTGGTGGTGGGTGGCTGACGCCAACAACCGTTATAGTGTGTCATCGTTTTACCCCTACGCCCCCATCAGGAGAGCCCCTTGGCGGACGACAAACAGGACGCACACCACCCGGCCCCGGACGAAGACACACCCTGGGAAGAAGCGGTTAAACGGGAACAGGCCGAAGCCCGCCGGGAGTCCGAAGGCGACGATACCGACAACCACGACGAGGATGAAGACGCCAGCGAGCGACGCCGCGAGGCCGCGCTGCCCTCCAAGGCCGCGGCGGTGCATGAGCGTCTGCGCATCAGCGGCGAAAAAGAGCTGGAGCGCGACGTCATGGCCCTGCTCTGGTCGGCGATCGCCGCCGGCATCTCGATGAGCGCGTCGATGGTGGCGCGCGGCCTGCTGCACGCCCATGTGCCGGAAAGCAACGCCGGTTTTCTGATCGAAAGCATGGGCTACACGTTGGGCTTTCTGATCGTGATTCTCGCCCGCCAGCAACTGTTCACCGAAAATACCGTCACCGCCGTGCTGCCGTTCATGAGCCACCCCAGCCTCAACAATCTGGGCAGCCTGATGCGGCTTTGGGGCGTGGTCCTGGTGGGCAATATTCTCGGCGCCGGCATCGCCGCCTTCACCTTTTTGCACCTGCCGATGTTCTCACCGGAGGTCAACGACGCCTTCGTCGCCATCGGCGAAAAAGTGATGGAAAATGACCCCTTCACCATGTTCTCGAAAAGCATCGTCGCCGGCTGGATGATCGCCACCATGGTGTGGGTGATGCCGTCCGCGGACCAGGCCAAGGCCTGGGTAATCCTGATCATGACCTACGTGGTGGCGATCGGTGAGTTCCCGCACATCATTGTCGGCGCCAGCGAAATTCTCTATCTGGTGTTCGAAGGCACGGTGAGCTGGAAGGACTTCTTTCTCCACTTCGGCCTGCCCACTCTGGCCGGCAACATCATCGGCGGCACCTTCATCTTCGCCCTGATCAGTCACGCGCAGATCCGCAACGACATGGATATTCAGCGCGAAGGCCGGCGTGGCGCCTGGGGGTTCAACAAAAAGAAATAGCGTCGGGTGGACAAGAGAATAAGAATCAATAACAATTGCGACCCTATTCAACCAATCCGGTCGCCATGTCTTCCCGCCCCGACTCGCCGCATCTCTACGCCGAGTACGCGAAAAAGATCCAGCGCTACCTGTTTCTGCGTACCGGCGACGCGGAGCTGACGTCGGATCTGACCCAGGAATGTTTCGCCCGCCTGCTGGCGCAAAGCCAGCGGCAACACATCGCCACGCCGCTGCCCTATTTATACACCCTGGCCGGCCATCTGCTCACCGACCATCGCCGACGTCATGAAACCTGGCGCACCGGCACCATGCCAACCGCGGATTTCGATGCCCTGCTTGATGATCGGGCCCGCCCGGATGTGTTGTACGAAACGCGCCGCAGGATGGAAGCCATCGAATCGGCCCTGCAGCGCCTGCCGCAACGGTCACGGGAGGTGTTCCGGCTGTGTCGGGTGGAAGGCCACACCCACGCAGAGGCGGCGCGAACCCTGCGCGTCTCCACCAGCTCGATACAAAAGCACCTGGCTCTGGCCATGCGCTACCTGGTCGATCAAGGGCCCGGCAATGAATAAGCGTCCGCGCCGCGCCGCCCAGGATTGGTGGCTGCGCCAACAGGCCGGCCCGCTCACCGAGCGCGAAGCGCAGGCGCTGCGGGATTGGCTCCACGACGACGCCGCCCATGGCGAGGCCCTGGCTGAACTGGAAATGCAATGGGCACTGGCCGGAGAACTGGCGGACCGCCCGGTCCTGGCGGCGCCCGAGCGCCGGCGCCGCCCCGCGCGCCCGATCTGGCTGGCCGCCGCCGCAGCGCTGTTGCTGATTATCGGCTGGCGCGCACCGGGCTGGTGGCTGCAGACGCAGGCGGATTATCAGACCGGCGCCGGCGAAATCCGCGCACTGACCCTGAACGACGGCAGCCGCGTCACGCTGGCCGCCAACAGTGCCATCCGGATGGCCTACAACGACCGGCAACGAGAGCTGGAGCTGCTGCGCGGCGAGGCGCTGTTCCACCCTGCCCCGATCACGGTATCGGAACCCCGCCCCTTCACCGTCACCGGCAACCAGACCTCGGTCACTGCCCGGGGCACCGTGTTCTGGGTACGGCGACGGGACCGGGGTGACCAGGTGGGGGTCATCGAACACAGTGTGCTGGCCGCGTTACCGGCGTCCGGCCGCCAGCAACGGGTCGACGCCGGCGCCAGCGTGCGCCTCGACCCTGACCAGGGTATCCGGCCCTTGCCGTTGAACCCGGCCCAGGCGGCCCGCTGGACCCAGGGTGTGCTGGTGTTCGAGGCGCAACCTCTGGGACACGCCCTGGCACGTATCAATACGTTCGGTTCCGATCGCGTGGTGTTGCTCAACCGGGCAAAAGCCGAGGCGCCGGTCAGCGCGGTGTTGCATCTGGACAACCTGGACAGCGGGGTCGACGCGCTGGCGCGCAGCCTGAACCTGGAGGTTCTGGACGCCCCGGGGCTGACCTTCCTGTACTAATCCCGTCCTACCTTTAAAAAAATTTACTGGATCGCCGCCATCAAACGTCAAACCCAGCACAACAATGCTTCTCATTTTCACTAACGGAAGGACCGTCCCGTTATGCCCCAGACGTTTTTGCGCCGCCCCGCCGGCGCCTGGCTTGCCCTGGCACTCCTTACCCCCGCCGCCGCCCTGGCTCAAACAGCGGCGCCGGACAGCGCCGAACAGCGCGCACCGGCCTCCGATAAGCGTACCTACCAACTGGCCAGCCAACCCCTGAGCAGTGCTCTGCTGCGTTTCGCCGAGCTGGCCGGAGTGGATTTGATCGTCGGTGACGCCGACCTCAGCGGCCAGCAAAGCCCGGCACTCAACGGCCAATACAGCCTCTCGGGCGCACTGGATGTGTTGCTCACCGGCAGCGGGGTGGATTACCGCATCCACACCGCTGCCAACAACGGCCGCGCCAACGTGCGCCTTATGCCGGAATCGGCCGCCGAAACCGGTGCCTCCGCCACCCACCAACTGGAAGACGTGGTGGTCTCCGCGGCGCGCAGCCATACCGTGGCGGGCAAATCGCCGCGCAAGATCACCATCGTTTCCCGTCAGCAGATCGAACAACAGATGGCGATCACGGATGATCCGGGCTCCGTGCTGAGCAACCTGATCCCCTCGTTCTCCCCCAGCCGTCAGAAACTGTCCAATACCGGCGAAAGCTTCCGGGGCCGTAAGCCGCAATTTCTAATCGACGGCGTGCCGCAGTCCAACCCGCTGCGCGACGGGGGCCGGGACAGCTACACCATCGATTTGAGCATGGTGGAGCGCATCGAGGTGATCCATGGCGCCAGCGCCGAGCACGGCCTGGGTGCCACCGGCGGCATCATCAATTTCGTTACCCGACGCCCCGACAAGCCGGGCTTTCAACAGCATGTCGGTGTCAGCGTGACTACCGACGACGACGTGCAAAGCCACGGTCTCGGCAACAAGCTCAACTACCGGCTCACCGGTCAAACCGAGCGCTGGGACATCGTCGCCGCCGCCAGCCGCCAGGAACGCGGCGCCTTCTACGACGGTAACGACGAGCTGATCGGCGTTGCCTACCCCGGTGAAATTCAGGATTCCACCAGTGAGGATCTGTTTGTGAAGCTGGGCTACTGGCTCGACGACAACCAGAACCTGACGTTCAGCGCCAACCACTTCGACCTGGAAGGCAACAACGATTACCTGCCGGTGGCCGGTGACCGCGATCAGGGCGTCGCCACCACCGCCCGCCGGGGCGACGCGCCCGGAGACCCGACCTTCAACCGCGTCACCACCCTGCGTCTCAGCTATACCCACGGCAACTGGCTCGGCAACGAGGTCAGCGCCCAGGTTTACCACCAGGACTTCGCCGGCCAATTCGGCGCGTTGAACTCCGGTTCGTTCCAGGACCCGGCCATTGCCCCGGTGGGCCAACTGCTGGACCAGACCCGCAACGAATCGGAGAAATTGGGCAGCCAGTTCACCCTCAAGCGCCGCGGCATGCTGAACGGCTATCTGGATCTGGCCACCGGCCTCGACATCCTCAATGACGAAACCCGCCAGAAGCTGGTGCTCACCGACCGGCTGTATGTACCGGAAACCAGCTTCCGCAACTACGCCGGCTTCCTGCAGGCGGATGTCCACCCGATCGAATCAGTGACGATCTCCGGCGGCGCCCGCTACGAAAACGCCAAACTGGACGTGGACGACTACCGCACCGTCGCCGCCAACAACGGCGTGCTGGTGCGCGGCGGCAGCCCGGACTTCAACGAAACCCTCTACAACATCGGCGCCACTTATCAGGCCACTCCCTGGGCGCAGTTGTTCGCCAACTACTCCGAAGGGTTCGGCATGCCCGACGTGGGCCGCGTGTTACGCGGCATCGACAGCACCGGCCAGGATGTGGATACCTTGCTGACCCTGGAGCCCATCGTCACCGACAACCGCGAAGTGGGCGTTCGTCTGAACAACGACAAGCTGCGCGTTGAGCTGAGTTACTTCGAGTCGGATTCCGATTACGGCGAGCGCCTGAGCGAAAACAACGGCGTGTTCGTGATCAATCGGGAGAAGGTGGAAATCCAGGGCTGGGAAGCGACGCTGGACTGGCGCGCCAACGACCGCCATAACCTGGGGCTCAGCTACACACGCCAGGAAGGCGAATCCGATACCGACGGCGACGGCGACGTGGACACCACGCTCAGCGGTATCAATCTGGCGCCCAACCGGTTGGCGGCAAACTGGGGCGCACGCTGGACCAGCACGTTCAGCTCCTTCGTGCAGGTGAATCATTACTTCGACCGCGGCTTTGACCAGCCGGAACTGGACTTCGACGGCTATACCCTGGTGGACGCCATGGTTCGACAAAAGCTGCCGGTCGGCCAAGTGCGCTTCGGGGTGGAAAATCTACTCGACCGCGATTACTTCACCTATTACTCGCAGGCCGCCCGCGCCAGCGACGACTATTACTTCAAGGGTCGCGGCAGGGTGTACACCCTGGGGTATGAGGTGGATTTCTGAGGGGGGATTGGCTCGCTACGCTCGGGGCTTCGCCCCGTCGCCGCTTGCCGACGGCCCTGCTGGCGCTTTGCGCCACTCGGTCGAACGGAGGGGTCGAATCAAGTCCGCTCTGACCGCCAAATAAAAAAGGTTTATCGCGCTTTAGCGGGAAGGTCTTTCCAGCCGGGGTCGCGTGTCTGTGTTATGCCCCGAGCCAGCAGAAAGGCCGCCAGGACCATTGCAGAAAGGTTCGGTGCCAGCGATGCCCCGTGGCGGTGACGTTTTTCTCAGCGAGCGGCAGTGCCGCTCGCCCTCGATGGAGAAACGGACCTTCACGCTAAAGCGCGATGAACCAAAAAAAGGGGTCCCGATTGGGACCCCTTTTCGTTTGGCGGTGAGGGAGGGATTCGAACCCTCGATACGTTGCCGTATACACGCTTTCCAGGCGTGCTCCTTCAGCCACTCGGACACCTCACCAAAACTGATTGTGACTACCCGTTGCTGCCGCTCTGGTAGTCGCACGCATGCGTGCTCGTTACTCGGGCTAGCGCCCTCGCCCCTTCGGGGCCGTCACCGCTGCGCGGCGACGTTCGCTTGCCTTACGGCAAGGCGTCAGCCACTCGGACACCTCACCAAAACTGTTCTCTACGGTCATCAGCAGAGGGCGCGTAGGGTACCCGAGGGCCGCGCCTTAGGCAAGGGTGCAGGCGGTACTCACACCCAGCCAGGCGATCAAAACGATCTGCACCAGCAGAAACGCGAAACGCGCCTGCACCAGCCAGTGATTCACGCCGATCAAATGCACCAGACTTTGCGCTACCCGGGCGGCGAACACCCAGGGCAACAGACAGGCGGCCAGCTCCACGCTGCCGGCCCACAGCGCGGCACCCCCCACCGCCAGCAGCACCGGCAGCATTTCCAGCGTGTTCATGTAAGCCCGCGACAACCGGTCCAGCAGCTTGGTGGGATCGTAATGGTAAGGCGGAAACTGGTCCGCCCTGGTCCGACCGCTGATCACGCGGAGGCCGCGTCCCAGCACCAGCACGGCGAGCAGCAACAGGGCCCAAAGGCCATAGGCGAGCAAATAGAAAACAGCGTCGTGTTCAAGCGTCATTATTATTCATCCTGGCAAGGTAAAGACCCTGATACTCGCAGACCAGCACGCCGTTGGCATCGGTCGCCTGCGCCAAAACACGCAGGCTGGCTTTGCCGCGCCGTTTCAGACGTTGATGAAAGCGTCCGCTTTGCCCGGCCTCGCCCTGGGCGTGGATCACGATATCGCCGCTCAAGGGCGCGCGATACTGCAGGCTGGACTCCACCGCCACCACATCGACGGACGGGCCGTCGGGGCCTACCACGGCGTCTGCCATCAGGGTGGTGCAGGCCCACCCGGCCAAAGTCAGCAGCGCTGACTGACTGCCGGCGAAAAACGTACCCTTGTCGTTGTGGTTGGGGGCCAGCGGCGCGGTGAGGGTCAGCCGTTCACCGTCGAAGCCGGTGAACCGGAAATCCAGATGGCTGGTGAGCGGAATCGCCGCGCGTACCCGCCGGGCAAGATCGTCCAGGTCGCTCATCAGCGGGGCTCTCGCCGGGGCAGTTGGCGCAGGAAGGTTTCCGGGTTTTCATCCGGCACCGCTTTGACGGTGCCCGCGGGTGTGCCGAGGTACACGAAACCCACCACCTGGTCTTTGTCGGCGAAGCCCAGGCGCGCCTTGACGGTGTCATCATTGGCAAGATCACCGGTGCGCCACATGGCACCGATACCCTGCGCATGCGCCGCGACCATGATGTTCTGTACCGCGGCGCCCACCGCCAGCACCTGTTCCCAGGCCGGGATCTTGTGGCCTTCGGCGATTTCCGCCACCGCGACGATAATGGTGGGGGCACGCAGGGCCTTGTTGCGGATGTTGTCCCGCGCGCATTGATCCGCGTCCGGCTGCCGCCGAAGCAGGCGCCATTCCATGATGTCGGCCAGTTGTTCGCGCGCTTCGCCCTGCAGAACCAGGAACCGCCAGGGGCGGATCATTCCATGGTCGGGGGCGCGGATCGCCGCTTGCAAAAGCCGCCGGATCTGGCCGTCGGAGGGGCCGGGTTCGGTGAGGCGGGCCACGGAAACGCGGGTGGTAAGCGCGGTCAGTGTGTCCATGGGAACTCCTGAATCAGAACGACCTTCACCAGGCTAGGGGCGAGGCACGGCGAGCGGTGACGCGGCGGAGATTGTACGGCAAACCGGAGACGCTTTCCTGGCGTCGGGCGCGATCAGTCTTTTTTCTTAACTCACAACTGGTTAAGCTCCGTTCAAACACCGTCAATGGCAATGCATGAGTACATCCAAGAATCGCGCCCGCAGGCCCTATCTGGATCCCATGGAGCGCGCTCGCAGGTTGAGCAATTATATCCGCCTCCTCGCCTTCGTGGTGGCGGCGGCGATCCTTATGGCGGGCGTCGGCCTGCAGCTCTATCCGTCCCACTACCTGCTGGGTGTGGCGGCCCTGCTGGCCTATCCGCTGATCGTTCAGACCCTGGTGGTGGTGGGCCAGCGCCGGGATTTGCTGCCGGACCATTTTTCACCGGTGGTGATGCAACTGGACGCCGCCATCATCGGCGTGGCTTGCGCGCTGCTGCACTTCGCGGTGGTGCCCAGCCTGGTACTGCTGATTATCGTGCACGCCAACGCGGTGAGCAGCGGCGGACTGCGCCCGTGGCTGCTGAACGTGCTGATGACCCTGGGCGGCGCCGGCTTGACGTCACTGCTGCTGGGCGTGCCGCCGACGCCCACGGTGGTGCCGCTAAGCCTTTCCGTGTTGTCGCTGGTGGGGCTGGGCCTGTACGTGGGCGCCAGCTCTTTCTACGCCAACCGCCAGGCACAGTTCCTGCGCCAGGCTCAGATCCGGGTGCGCGAGCAGCAACAGCAAGCGGTGGACATGTCCCGCAAGCTGGCCAAGTACCTGCCACCGCAAATCTGGGGCTCGCTGTTTTCCGGTAAACGGGACGCCAAACTGGAAACCCGCCGCAAACGGCTGACGGTGTTCTTCTCCGACATCAAGGGTTTCAGCGCGATCTCGGAAGGGTTACCGCTGGACACGCTGACGCGGATGCTCAATACCTATCTTAGCGAGATGACGCGCATCGCCCTGCGCCACGGCGGCACCATCGACAAGTTCATCGGCGACGCGGTGATGGTTTTTTTCGGCGACCCGAAAAGCGCCGGCTCCCAGGAGGACGCTTACCGGTGCGCCGCCATGGCCATCGAGATGCAGCAACACATGCGCTTTTTGCGACAGCGCTGGCGCCGCGAAGGCATTACCCAGAAGCTGGAAATCCGCATCGGTATCAACACCGGCTATGTCACGGTGGGCAACTTCGGCACCGACAGTCGCATGGACTACACCATCCTGGGCACCGACGTGAATCTGGCCAGCCGACTGGAGTCCGCTTGCCGACCCGGCCAGGTGCTGGTGTCGGAGAGCACCTTTGAGCTGATCAAGGATCGGATTCGTTGCCGTAACGTGGGCGAGGTGTCGGTGAAAGGCTTCAACCGGCCGATTCCAGTGTTCGAGGCCCAGGAACTTAAGCGCAACGCCGGCGGCAAACAGCGCTTTGTCAGCGTCGCCACTACCGGCTTCGGGCTGCACATGGACCTGGAGCGCATTCATAATTTCGATAAGAACCGCATATTGAAAGCCTTGGCGCGCTCCGCGTCGGACTTGAAAAAACAAAAAGTGGTAGCGATGGATTTCGAAGCGGAAGGTTTCGCCCTGCATCTGCATTCCGACACGCTGGTTGAACGCGAGCGCGAAAAAGTGCTGGATGTAATGGGCAAGGCGGCACGCAAAATCCAACAACAAGTGCGGCTGTAGGTCGGCAAGCTGCAAGCCAGCGAGGGTGGCTGCGGGGCCGTGCCGGTCAAGAACCCGTGGGAGCGGGCCCCGCCCGCGAAAGGGGCGGAGCCCCGGCGGGATTCCAGAGGCTTCTCTAACGGTGGCACCAACAGCGCCTCTGGCATCCCGCCGGGTGGCCGGGGCCACCCTTTCGCGGGCGGGGCCCGCTCCCACAAGGCCACTTCGTAGCACGGCCAGCTTGCGGCATGAAGCTTGTAGCTAAAAAGGAGAATCGTCATGGTTGGATCATCCTCGGGCTGGCTGGAACGCCTGGAACGGGCCGGCAATCGTTTGCCGCACCCTACTCTGCTGTTTGTCTGGCTGTGTCTGCTGATGCTGCCGCTCAGCGCGGTGCTGGCCCTGGGTGGCCTGACCGCGGAGCATCCGCTCGAGGACAACACCATCGCGGTGCGTTCGTTACTGGACGGCGGCGGTCTTGAATATCTGTTCAGCAATATGGTCAGCAACTTCACCGGCTTCGCGCCCTTGGGTGTGGTGCTGGTGGCCATGCTCGGGCTGGGTATCGCCGAACACTCCGGGTTGCTGGGCGCCAGCCTGGCGGCGCTGGTGCGGCGCGCCTCCCACCGTACCCTGGTGGTGACGGTGGCGTTCGCCGGGGTGATGTCGAGCCTGGCCTTCGACGCCGGCTACGTGGTGTTGATTCCGCTTGCCGGCTTCCTGTTCCAACTGGCCGGCCGCTCGCCGTTGGCCGGTATCGCCACCGCCTTCGCGGCGGTGTCCGGTGGCTACAGTGCCAATCTGTTGCTCGGGCCGGTGGACGCGGTACTGGCCGGGTTGTCCACCGAAGCGGCGGCGATCGTGGAACCGGGACGTACCGTGTCGGCGGCGGGCAACTACTGGTTCATTATCGTCTCCACGGTGCTGGTCACCGCCGTGGTCTCGTTGATCACGGTGCGCATTACCGAACCCCGCGTGGCGGACCGTCCCGGCGACAACGCCGATCAGGACCTGGCGCCGCACATCGACCGCCGCGCCCTGGGCTGGACCCTCGCGGTGCTGGTAGTGAGCCTGATCGCCATCGCCCTGCTGGTGGTCCCCGCCGATGCCCCGCTGCGCGGCGAGGACGGCGGCCTGCTGCAGTCCACGTTCATGTCTTCCCTGGTGGTGCTGATTGCCCTGGTGGCGGCCCTGTGCGGCGCCGTATACGGCCGTGTGAGCGGGCGTTTCCGCTCCGCCGGCGGCATCATCGAGTCGATGGAAACCACCATGGGTTCCATGTCCGGCTATCTGGTGTTGATGTTTTTCGCCGCCCAGTTCGTGGCCTGGTTCAGCTACAGCCAGTTAGGTCTGGTGCTGGCCATCAAGGGCGCCGCCTGGCTCGGCGATCTGAATCTACCCACCGTGGCCCTGCTGTTGCTGTTCGTGGGGCTGGTGGCACTGATTAATCTGATGATCGGCAGTGCCTCGGCGAAATGGGGCATTCTCGCGCCGGTGTTCGTCCCCATGCTGATGCTGGTGGGGATCGAACCGGAAGCCACCCAGGCCGCCTACCGGGTAGGCGATTCCAGCACCAATATCATCACGCCGTTGATGCCCTACTTCGCGCTGGTGCTGGGTTTCGCCCGGCGCTACCAGAGCGATACCGGTATCGGCACGCTGATCGCGCTGATGCTGCCCTACAGCCTGGCGCTGCTGGCCGGCTGGTCGGTGCTGTTAGGGGTCTGGATCGGCTTCGGCTGGCCGCTCGGCGCCGGCTGACGGCGAGGTCTCTGGCATCCTGCCGGGTGGCTGTAAGCCACCCTTTCGCGGGCAGGGCCCGCTCCCACAGTCTCTACTGGCGGATGGTGCGGCGGTTGGACGGCGCGTCTTCGTAGTCGGAACGGAACGGGTTGATGTCGAGGCCGCCACGCCGGGTAAAGCGGCCGTAGACCGACAGGTGACGCGGCGCGCACTGGCGCTTCAGGTCGACGAACATCTGCTCGATGATCTGCTCGTGGAAGCCCTGGTGATTGCGCAGCGAGACCACGTAGCGCAGAAAGCTGGCCGGGCTGATCTCGGCGCCGGTGTAGCGCACCTGGACGGTGCCCCAGTCCGGCTGGTTGGTGACCGGGCAGTGGCTGCGCAGCAGGTGGGACACCAGCACGCCGTTGCGCTCCGGTCCCTGCTCGGTGAACAACAGCTCCGGGCGGTATTCGAAATGCTCGAACGCCACGTCCAGATGGTCGACGCTGTCGCCGTGGTCGTCCCAGACCGCCGCGCGGGCCGCTTCCTCCATGCTCATTACGCGTACGTCCACCGGTGCCCCGGCCACCTGGGCCAGATCGCCGGCGATCGCCTTGATCACCGCCTCGCGGGACGCGAACCGGGTGTTGGCAAACGAATTCAGATACAACTTCAGAGACTTGGACTCGATAATATTCGGCGAGATGCAGGGCACCACCAGCTCCGCCATGGCGACCACCGGTTTGCCGCGCGCGTTGAGCCAGGACAGCTCATAGGCGTTCCAGATGTCCTGACCGTGGAACGGCAACGGTTCGCCACCGGCCACCTCATCCAACTCCAACCCCTCGCGGGCGTCCCAGCGCGGCACCGGGCACAGCAGCGAAGGCGTGTATTCGTCGATGAAAGCGCTGGTCCGTCCCAGCGGTGTGTCGTTGAGAAAGCTCATATCGTTACCCGCGAATTCCGGTGCCTCTTTTCAGCAACCACAGCGCCAACAGGAAAAACGCCACCATAAACGCAAAGATAGCGCCCAGGGAGGCATATACGTTGACGTCGCTCACACCCAGAACACCGTAACGGAACGCGTTGACCATGTAGACGATGGGGTTCACCAGGGTCACCGTGCGCCAGAACTCGGACAGCAGGTCCAGGGAATAGAACACCCCGCCCAGGTAGGTCAGCGGCGTAAGAATAAAATTGGGGATAATACTGATGTCGTCGAAATTGTTGGCGAAGATGGCGTTAATGAAGCCACCCAGCGCGAACAACGACGAGGTCATCGCCACCACCAACAACGTAATCCAGGCGTGCTGCACATCCAGATGAGTGAAGAACAGGCTGACCGTGGTGACAATGCCGCCGACCATGATACCGCGCACCATGCCGCCGACCACGAAGCCGGACAGAATCACGAAGGGCGACATCGGCGACACCAGCATTTCCTCAATGGAATGCTGAAACTTGGTGGAAAAGAATGAACTCACCACGTTGCCGTAGCTGTTCTGGATCACGCTCATCATGATCAGGCCCGGCACGATGTACTGCATGTAATCGAAACCGCCCATCTCGCCGATGCGGCTGCCCACCAAATTACCGAAGATCACGAAATACAGCGTCATGGTGATCGCCGGTGGCAGCAGAGTTTGCGGCCAGATGCGCAGGAAACGGCGCACTTCCTTGGTGACGATGGTAAGAAAAGCGACCCACTGTTGGTGCAATGTCATGAGGCGTTCTCCTGCTGCCCATTCTGGCCCGGCAGGTTCTGTTCCACCAAGCGCACGAACAATTCTTCAAGCCGGTTGGCTTTGTTGCGCATGCTCATCACCTCGAAATCCTGCTCCGCCAGGGCCACGAACAACTGGTTCAGGTTCTGGGTCTTGGGCACCGCCACCTCCAGGGTGGCGGCGTCGCGCAGATGCACCTCGAAACCCGGCAGATTCGGCGCGCTGTTCACCGGCCGCGCCAGATCAAGGATGAATGTCTCCACCTGAAGCGTCTCCAACAACGACTTCATGTCGGTGTTCTCGACAATCTGGCCGTGATCAATGATCGCGATACGGCGGCACAACGACTCCGCCTCTTCCAGATAATGGGTGGTCAGGATAATGGTGCGCCCTTCTTCGTTGAGACCGATCAGGAAATCCCACATCGAACGGCGCAGTTCAATATCCACGCCGGCGGTGGGCTCATCCAGAATCAGCAGCTCCGGCTCGTGAACCAGTGCCCTGGCGATCATCAGCCGGCGTTTCATGCCGCCGGACAGCGTGCGGGCCTGGTTCTTGCGTTTGTCCCACAGGCCCAGCTTACGCAGGTATTTTTCCGCCCGCTCCCGGGCCAGTGGCGCGGGAATGCCGTAAAAGCCGGCCTGGGTGACGACAATATCGAACACCTTTTCAAACTGACTGAAATTGAATTCCTGCGGCACCACGCCGATTTTCTGCTTGGCCAGCTCCCGCTCGCGGTCCAGGGAATAGCCCATGATCGACACGTCGCCGTCGGTTTTGTTAACCAGCGAACTGACGATGCCGATGGTGGTGGATTTGCCCGCGCCGTTGGGGCCCAACAACGCGAAGAAGTCGCCTTTTTCCACGGTCAGGTCGATGCCCTTGAGCGCCTCGACACCGTTGGCGTAGGTCTTGGTCAGGTTACGAATAGTCAGGGCAGACAAACATCACCTCGCCGGATGCAAGAAAGAATGTACGGAAACAGATTTACGAAAACAAAGGTTGTCAGATGGGGGCGCGGCGCCGCGATTCAAGCCGGCCCGGGGCGAGGGTCAGGAGCCGGAGGTGCTTGAATCCAGCTCCCGACGGCCGTGGCGGCCCCGCCACACCCAATGCATATGGTTCGCCTCGAACCAGACCCACAAGCCTTCCATCATCCAGGGCCAGTGCTCCTCGTCGATGGCATCCCGACCTTCCAGCTCCGCCACCAGCACGGCAAGGATGGTGTCATGGGTCACATGCACCGCCAGCGCGCCCGGGTCCGGCTCGCGCTGGTGCAGATAGCCGGCCAGCTTGGCGCGCCCCGCCGCCGGCGACAACATGCCTTCGAACGGTGTCTTCAGATGCTGATTCAGAAAACGCAGCGCGCCCATCTTGAGGAAGCTGGGCCCCACTCGATTGATATCTTCCACATAACAGCCCGGCTCCACCAGAGTGGGATCGGTGACCACCTCCGGCAGCGCCTCGATCAAACCGGCCGCCAACGCCCCTTCCGCCATGGCGGTGGCGGTGTCAACGCAACGCCCCACCGGGCTGGAATAAAACGCCGCCACCGGCCGTTCCAGCCGGGCACCCCACTCACGGGCCATCGCCACGCCCTCGTCGGTGAGCGGCAGACGGTAGTCGGCAAAGCCGTTCTTGGCCAACTCGCGGACGGAATGACGGGTCAACAGATGGGCCGGCCGGTGGGCCGGAAGAAGACTGATCGCATCATGAAGGCGGGGGTGTAATCGGGCCATGGTCCCTCTCTAAGACTGCCTCATGTTACGGGCTAGGAGAGGTGCTGCCAAGAAGCAGGGCTTGTAGGAGCTTGCCTTGCAAGCGAAAGGCCGGCAGCGCCGGCCGGCAGGATGCCAGATATCCTGTTTGTGCCGTGGTTGGATAGCGCTCAGGAATCTTGCGGGGCAACCTTTGCCGGGAGTTTCGCTCCCTTTCGCGGGCCGGGCCCGCTCCCACGAGTCCGTGCCCACAAAAAAAGGGACCCGACTGGGTCCCTTTTGATTTGGAGCGGGAAACGAGATTCGGCCGGGCTGGCGTTCCAGCTCGCGACCCTCGCAACCGGTCCTGCTACAAATTGGAGCGGGAAACGAGATTCGAACTCGCGACCCCAACCTTGGCAAGGTTGTGCTCTACCAGCTGAGCTATTCCCGCGTTAAATAAGTGCCACTTTATAAGAGTGGCGTCCCCTAGGGGAGTATTCGCCGCTACGCGGCTCACCCCTTCGGGGCTGTCTTCGCACCGCGAAGACATTCCGCGTCGCCGGCTTCGCCGGCGCCTGGTCAAACCCCAGCAACGCTGGTTCGACTTGATCAGGCTGGACACTGCGATGTGATATTCACTCTAAGTGCCACTTTATAAGAGTGGCGTCCCCTAGGGGAGTCGAACCCCTGTTACCGCCGTGAAAGGGCGGTGTCCTGGGCCACTAGACGAAGGGGACCCGGTGCTCTCAAGCGGCGCGTAGGATAGAAATCGGCGCCCCCGACGTCAAGAAGAAATTTGCCCAATGTGGTCATTGACCCGTCCCCCACTCTGCTTTATCCCTGTGTGCGAGCAAAATAATGTGCCTGCCAAAAAACCAACCGGGAGAGAAACGCATGTCCATGAAACTGTACGGCGCGGTGCTGTCGCCCTTTGTCCGCAAGACCCGCATGGTGCTGGCCCTGAAAGGGCTGGACTATGAAGCGGTGCATGTGGACCCGAACAACAAACCCGACGGCTACGAAAAAATCAGCCCGCTGCAGCGAATCCCGGCGCTGGAAGTGGACGGCCACTGCCTGGCCGATTCGGCGGTGATCTGCGCCTATCTGGAGAAAGTGCAGCCGGAACCGGCGCTCTACCCCACCGATCCCTATGAATACGCGCGCACCTTGTGGTTTGAAAAATACGCCGACTACGAGCTGGCGCCGCATTGCACCTTCATCGTGTTCCGCAATCGGGTGGTGAAACGATTGATGGGCCAGGATTGCGACGAAGAAAGCATCGCCAAAACATTGGAAAGCCGCATCCCGCCGCTGCTGGCCTATCTGGAGCAACAACTGGAAGGCCGTGAGTATCTGGCCGGCGATCAATTGACGGTGGCGGACATCGCGGTGGCCAGCCAGTTGGTGAATTTCCGCCATGGCGGTGAAACCGTGGACGCGGCTCAATACCCGAACCTGGCGGCGCACGTGGCGCGGGTACACGCGCTGGAACCCTTCGCCAAAACCATCGACAAGGAAAGCGGCTTCATCAACAAAATGCTGGGCGGCTGACACCGGCGAACGGCGTGCCGGGCTTTGTCAGGGTGCTCTCTTTTCCTCGCCGGCCTCCACCGCCACCAGCGCGGCGCGGCCGTCCGGTGCGATACGGATGCGGGCCACGCCACCGTCACGGAGGTCGTCTTCCAGGCGCCGGGCCTGTTCCGGCGCCGCGAACCAGGCCTCGATGCCGTAACGGACGTGCAACTCGCCGCCACTCACCCTTGAGATGGTGCCGCGCAGGTAAAGGCGCGCCTGTCGTGGTTCACGCAGCCGAACCCCGTCCGCTTGCCAGACGGCGCCATCGCGGCGCAACAGCACATACACCGGGTCTCCCGCGCGGGGCAGTTCCATCTCCGGCACCGGCTGGCGGGACAGATCGTAATTCAGGCGTACATACTGACCCCGAAACAGATCGCGCGGGTCCACCGGCACGGTGACCAGACGCACTTCGGTACCGATCCACAACGGGTATTGGCTGTAAACGAACAGACCGCCCAGCACCATCAGTGGCAAGAGCACCGCCGCCACCAGACCGGTGGTCCACCAGCGGCGGCTCATGAGGTCGCCTCCCGGCGGCGCCAGTGTCGCGCGGCGGCGAACAGTAACGCGGCCATCACCAGGAACAGGCCGGCGGCGCCGAGATAACCGCCGATCAAATCCAGATAGCGCAGCAACGCCACCACCAGAATGGCGATCAGGCCGGTGAAATAGACACCGCCTTCGCCCTCCGACAGGCCACGGCGCATCCAATTCATGGCGAGCACCAGCAGCAGCAGGTTGGCCGCCACCGCCCATACCCACGCCTGGTCCGGCACGCCGCCGGTGTGCACCGCCACCAGCAGCGCCGCCACCGCCAGCGCTACCAGCGGCCGGCCCAACAGCGCCGCCACGGTCAGCGCGGCGAGCGCCGCCCACAGACCCGGGTCAAGCCAGGTCCAGGCGTAGGCCAGATAGTGTTCCCAGCCATCCACGAAGGTGAACGGCAGGATCGCCAGCAGAGTGAGCCGGGGCAGCCAGTTCACCGCGCCGGCACGCCACCAACCGGGGCGCGACGCCAGCGCGCCGGCGAGCACCAGTAAGCCCAGGTTAAAGCTGATCATGCCTTCCTGGGCCTGGGGCCCGAAATCGGTGGCGTAAACCCAACTCAGCATCAGGTTGAGCCACACGGCGATGGCCGCCAGCACCGCCAGCGTGAGGCCGGTAAAACGCCGCCGCCAGGCCACCACGAACGTCACCGCCAGGAACAGCGGCATCAGCCAGGGGGCGCCGTAGCGATGCTCCATCAACATCCAGCACACCGACACCGCCAGGGCTTGCAACGCCAGCAGGCGGCCGCCGCTGAGCAGCGTCAACGGCACCAGCCCCAACGCCCACAACAGCAGGCCATTGGGGAAGTGCTCACCGAGGTGGTACATCTGCCCGATCAACATGATCGAGGCGCCGTAGGCGAAGCCGCCCAGGAACAACCAGCCGCCGCCGGTACCGGCACGAGCCAGACGCAGCGCGCCCCAGCCATTAAGCCCGGCGGTGAGCACCAACAGGCCGCCGAACCGCGCCAGCCGGGGCAACTGCTCCCAGTTGGCGGAAACCAGCAGCAACAGAGCGAGCCCGGCGAACAGACCGGCCAGACCGCTGAGCAGGCCCAGCGGTGAGGGGCCGGCGGCGTCCAGAGAGGTGCCGTAACGGGCCAGAATGCGCTCCGCCTGGAACGGCTCGATCAAGCCCTCGTCGAGCCAGCGGCGCGCCTCCCGGCGCAGTAGATTGTTGCGCATCCAGTCCAGCATACTAAAGCGGTAACCCCAGCCGTCGCGCTTCCATTCGGCGCAGAAATTCCAACATGATTTGCCGGTACAGATCGTCACCCAACCACAGGTCCTCAACGCCGGCGTCCACATTGGGATTATCGTTCACTTCAATCACCACCACCTGGTCGCCGGACTGTTTCAGGTCCACCCCGTACAAGCCGTTGCCCATCAGACGGGCGGCTTTGAGCGCCGTGCGCAATACCTTGGCCGGCACATCGCGCACCGGCAGCGTCGTGAAGCGCCCGGAGCTGGTCTTGCCGCCGTCCTTGTGGTGGTAGATCTGCCAGTGGCCCTTGCTCATGAAGTATTGGCAGGCGAACAGCGGACGGTTGTTGAGCACGCCGATGCGCCAGTCGTAATCGGTGTACATAAACGCCTGGGCCAGCACCACCGCGGATTGCTTCAGGTAACCGCTCAACGCGGCCTGCAGTTGCGCTTTATCTTTCACTTTACCGATGCCGCGCGAAAAGCTGCCGTCGGGAATCTTCAGTACCATCGGCAGACCCAGCTCCGCGATCAGGGTATCCGCCTGAGCTTCGGAATCATCGAATACGAAAGCGGTGGGCGGTACCGGTACGCCGTTGGCCTGCATCAGTTCGGCCAGGTAAATCTTGTTGGTGCACCGCAGAATCGAACCCGGGTCGTCGATCACCACCATGCCTTCCTGCTCCGCCTTGCGGGCGAATTGATAGGTGTGGTGATCGATGCCGGTAGTTTCACGGATAAACAAGGCGTCGTATTCCCCCAAGCGGGTATAGGCGTCGCGCCCTACCGGGTCCACCTTGATACCCAACTGTCGCCCGGCCTTGATGAATCGTTTCAGGGCGGTCCGGTTGCTGGGCGGCAGGGCTTCCGCGTCGTCCACCAGCATGGCCAGATCGTAACGGTCACTCCGACGGCGGCGGGGGTTGCGCCACACCCGGGCGTTGAATTGTTCCAGGGCGCGGGCGAAAGCGTCTTCCTCGGCGCCTTTGAGTTGCTTGAGATTAAGCGGGCGGATCGACTCCAGGGTCCATTCCTCGCGGCGCCGGAACGTCACCCGCAGAATCGGACAGGGCATTTGATCAAAAATCTGACGCCCCAGCTCCGCCAGTTCTTCCTGCTCCGTGTGGCCGAAATAAAGGGTCAGGGTGACACGGCTGGCGTCGCTGCCCGATTTGTTCAGGGCAATCTTTTTGAAAGAGCGATCCAAGGCCCCTTCGAAACGTTCGAAATGCAGGCCGTAGAGCGCCTTGCGGCTGAGATCGTTGACCGTGCGCACCGAGGGCAGTACGCGCTGACCGCGGGCCTCCGCCAGCAGCGAGCAGTAGTACCCGGGAGACAGGTACTTGTAGCTCCGGCAGAGATTAATCACCGGCACTTTCTTATCGATGTACCCAGGCCCGCCCTCGTCATGGAGAGCCGCTTGCAGATAATCCCGCGCCGATAACAAATGCCGGGTGGGGTAATAGGCGGCCCAGTCCGCCGGATCGTCGACCAGGACGATCACCTGGCTCATTGACGGCTCACCCGGTAGATCACCCCGGCGCTGTCATCGGCGATCAGCAAGCTGCCGTCGTTGGCTTGCAGCACATCGGCGGGCCGCCCCCAGTCTTCACCATCCTGAAGCCAGCCAGTGATGAAAGGCTGGTAATCGCTTACCTGGCCAGCGCCGTCCAGCACCACGCGCGTGATCCGGTAACCGCCCGGTTCGGAACGGTTCCATGAGCCATGTTCGGCGATAAAAATATTGCCCCGGTAGGCTTTTGGAAAGGCGTCACCGGTGTAGAACGTCATACCCAGCGCCGCGAAATGGGCGGGGATTTTCTGCATCGGCGGAGTGTAGTCCGAAGGCTTATGGCCCTCCCCGAATTCCGGGTCCGGGATATCGCCGGCGTGAATGTAGGGATAGCCGAAATGCTCGCCTTCATTGCCGACATGATTCAATTCGTCCGGCGGCACGGCGTCGCCGAGCATATCGCGGCCGTTATCGGTGAACCACAAATCACCGCTGTCCGGGTGGAAATCGAACCCCACTGAATTGCGCACGCCGCGGGCCACGGTTTCGGTCTCGCCGCTTTCCAGATCAAGGCGCTGGATAGTGGCGAACGGCCCTTCGCGATCACAAATATTGCAAGGCGCGCCCACCGGTACGATGAGATCACCGCCGGCGTCGAAGCGCAGGTATTTCCAGCCGTGGTGGCTGGCGGTGGGAAACCCGTCGTACACCACCCGGGGCTCCGGCGGCGTGTCCAGGTTATCGACCAGGTCGTCAAAGGCGAGGATACGGCTGACCGCCGCCACATAGAGAGTGCCGTCGCGCAGGGCGAGGCCGGTGGGCATGGTCAGCCCCTCGGCGATCACCCGGGTGTGGTCGGCACGGCCGTCGTTATCGGTGTCGCGGATCGCGTAAACCTTGCCCTCTTCCCGGGAGCCGGCGAACAAAGTGCCGTCCGGCGCCTGGGCCAGTTGGCGGGCATTGGGCACGTCGTCAGCGTAGACGCTGATGCTAAAACCCGGCTCCAGCTTGAGCGAATCCAGAGGTAACCCGGCGGCGCTGGCCGCCACCGACAGTCCCAGCAGCAGGCTAGTTGTAACTCCCTTGCGGATAACCGGCATCGGCGTCTTCGGGTTTGGGCTTGCTGCCCGGGTGCCCGGCTTTTTCGAGTGCATCCTGTACCTCCGGCGGCATATAGGTCTCGTCGTGTTTCGCCAGGACCTCTTCCGCTTCGAAGCGGTCACGGCTCTCCAGAGTACCGTTGGCGACCACGCCCTGGCCTTCACGGAACAGGTCGGGAAGAATGCCCTGGTAGTGGATATCAAAGCTACCCTTTCCATCGGTTACCGTGAAGACCACGTCCAGGGTTTCCGGGTTCCGTTCCACCGAGCCCTCCACGACCAGACCACCAACCCGCATCTTGCTGCCGACCGGCGCTTCGCCGTTAACGATTTGCTGTGGCGTATAGAACAGATTGATGTTCTGACGCAGGGCGTAAACCGCCAGCCCCACCGCCACGGCCAGGCCCGCGAGTACCGCCAGCACTACGAAAAGACGTTGTTTGCGAACCCGGTTCATTCACTACTCTCCACACCACTTTCCACGTTAGTTTTCGCACTGGAAGACGAAGCGGCCGCGTCGCGGGCGGCACGCCGTTCCTGGCGCGCGATCTCGGCGCGCACCTGCCGGTGCCGGCGGACGGCCAGCATCATATTGGCGATAATCAAAAGCGCACTGAGTGCGTAGGCGCTCCACACGAAAAAGCCGTGATCACCCATCGCGATGAAGTCAGCCAGACTGCCGAAATAGGGGTCGAAAAACACGCTCACGCCTCCTCGTCACGGATCAGCCGGCGCACCCAGCCACTGCGACGCTCACGGCTGAGCACCTCGGTGCGTGCGCGCATCAACACGTTGGCGGCGTACAACAGCCACAGCCCCAACATGCTGATCAGCAGCGGCCATTTCATCGCCGCATCAATGGACGACTCGCCCACCACTTTGAGGGTGGCGCCCTGGTGCAGGGTGTTCAGCCACTCCACCGAATACTTGACGATCACCACGTTGATCACCCCCACCACCGCCAGCAAAGCGGCCGCGCGGGCCGCCTGACGAGGGTCGCGGATAGCGTTCTGCAGCGCCATGATACCGACGTACAAAAACAGCAGAATCAGCATTGAGGTCATGCGCGCGTCCCACTGCCAATAGGTGCCCCAGGTGGGCTTGCCCCAAAGCGCCCCGGTCAACAGCGACACCGCCGCCAGCGCGGCGCCGAACGGCGCCAGCGCCTTGAGCATCACCTCGGCCATTTTCATGCGCCAGACCAGCGCCACCAGACCCGCCACACCCATGGCCACATACCCCATCAAGGCACCGCTGGAGGCCGGCACATGGATATAAATAATCCGGTAGCTGTCGCCCTGGTAGCGCTCCACCGGCGCGTACACCAGCCCCCACACCAGGCCCACCGCCAGCGTCAGCAGCGCCACCGGCACCAGCCAGGGCAACACCGCCTGGCAGAAACGGTAGAAGTACCGGGGCGAGCCCAGTTGGTGGTACCAGCGTTTAATTGTTTTCCACATAACCAACCATCATGTCGTTCGGTACAGAATCCAGCGCGCTAATCACCGGCGCTGATGCGCAGCCCCAGGGCCACGGCCACCGGCCCGAGGCTCACCGCCAGCGCCAGAATCGCGCCCAGCACCGCCAGCAAACCGGCGGTGGGCAAACCGTCCAGAGCGGTGCGCACCACGCCCGCGCCGAACACCAGCACCGGCACATAAAGCGGCAACACCAGCACCGCCAGCAGAATACCACCCCGATTGAGGCCCACGGTGAGCGCCGCGCCGATCGCCCCCACCACGGTGAGCGTCGGTGTGCCCAGCAACACGCTGAACATCAGCGTGTCCAGCACCGACACCGGCAGTTGCAGCATATAACCAAGCAGCGGTGCGATCAGCGCCAGCGGCAGACCGGTCAGCAACCAGTGCGCCAACAGCTTGGCGGCCACCGGCACCACGCTGACCACCGGCGCGGTGAGCAGCAAATCCAGCGCGCCGCTTTCCTGGTCACGGCGGAACAAACCGTCCAGGGATAACATCACCGCCAGCAACGCCGCCACCCAGACCGCGCCCGGCGCCACCAGAGCGAGCAACGCCGGCTTCGGCGACAGCGCCAAGGGAAACAGACTGACCACCACCACGAAAAAGAACAGCGGCTGCACAATCTCCGCCGGCGACCGCCAGATCAGGGTCAGCTCCCGCCGCAACGACGCCGACCACACGCTACCCAGCGACGGCGCGCTCATGTCAGTGCCTCGCCGCGCTCCAGGTGCAAACGACGCACCCCTTCCGCGACCCGGTGGTGGGAGGTATAGATTACCAGCACGCCCTGCTCCGCGGCCTCGCGCATGCGCCGGTCCAGAGCGGCCACGCCCTGCTGATCAATGGCGGTGAACGGCTCGTCGAGAACCCACACATCCTTGCCGCCCAGCCACAGGCGCGCCAGCGCGATACGGCGTTGCTGGCCGGCGGACAACCGGCCCGCCGGCACATCCTCGAACCCGTACAGGTCCAGGGCCGCCAATGCGGCATCCGGGTCGCCGCTCTGGCCGCTCATGGCACGGCTGTATTCGAGGTTTTCACGGGCGGTGAGTTCCTCACGCACACCGGGCTGATGGCCCAGGTAGAGCAACGAGGGCGGCAGCGGCGACGACCAGCGCACCTGGCCGTCATAAAAACCATGCAAGCCCACCAGAATGCGCAACAGTGTGGTCTTGCCGGCGCCGTTGGCGCCGGTCACCTGCCAGATTTCACCGTCGCGGGCGGAAAAATCCAACGCCCGGAATAACACCCGGTGGTCCCGCTCGCAGCCGAGCTGCCGCACTGTGAGACGTGGTGCGCTCATGGTCTCTTCCGCCCCTGAATCGGCCGCGGAGTATAGCACGCCTGGGCTCACCGACGAGCGTATCGCCGGCTCTGTCGAGCGGTTCCCACAGACCTGGGTCATTTACGCTAGAATGAAGGATTAGTGTCGAAAGGATTCCGACTATGGCTCACCAGACCTCTGTTCTAAAACGCCTGATGTTGCTGGCCTTGCCGCTGGTCCTGGCGGCGTGCGGTGGCGATGAACGCCCCCTCGCCACCGTCGACCGGGTGGACCTGGAACGCTACGCGGGCACCTGGTACGAAATCGCCCGCTTGCCGCAATGGTTCCAGCGCGGCTGCTACAACTCCACGGCCACCTATAGCGTCAACAACAACGACAGCGTCGACAACGACAGCACCGTCAAGGTGGTCAACCGCTGTCAGCGTGAAGACGAGGACGCCAGTGTCGCTGAAGGCCAGGCGCGGGTGGTGGCGGATTCCGGCAACGCCAAACTGAAGGTGCGCTTCGATAACTGGTTCTCCCGTTTGTTACCCACCATCGCCGAGGGCGATTACTGGATCATCGCCCTGGATAAGGACTACCGCACCGTGGTGATCGGCGAACCGGGCCGCGAGTACCTGTGGATTCTGGCGCGCCAGCCGCGCCTGCCGGACGACGAATACCGGGCCCTGGTGAGCCTGGCGGAAGAAAAAGGCTTTCCGGTGGACGAACTCAAGCGCAACCGCGCGCTGATCCCGGAAGCGGCCCCCGACAACGCCGATCACTGACCCAACAGCGGAGCCCGAACCATGGCCGTGGAGATCGAAAGAAAATTCCGCATCACCGGCATCGATTTTTTGACGTCATTCGAAGGCGAGCGCCTTACCCAGGGTTACCTGAGCCATGATCCACGCGCAACGGTACGCCTGCGCCTCCAGGGGGCGCAGGCCTGGCTGACCGTCAAAGGGGAAACCCGCGGTGCCACCCGCAGCGAATTCGAGTACCCGATTCCCGCCGCCGACGCCCGTGCCATGCTGGAAGAAATGTGCCCCAGCGGCGTGATCGATAAAACCCGCTACCGGGTGCCGGTGGGCGACCACATTTGGGAAGTGGATGTGTTCCATGGCGACAACGACGGCCTGGTGGTGGCGGAAGTGGAGCTGGAACACGAAGACCAACCGTTCCAGCGACCACCCTGGCTCGGCGAGGACGTCACCGACGACCCCAGGTACTACAACAGCGCGTTAAGCCGTACTCCTTATGGCCAGTGGTAACACGCAGTACGTCCTGTGGCGGCAGGACGACAACGGCCAGGTGTTCGTGATGTGCCGTTTTCACTCGCGCCAGCAGGCCGAGCGCGCCTGCGCGCGCTATCAGAATCGTGGCCACAAACAACTGTATTGGGTCACCACCCTGGCGCCACGCGGGCCGCAATAATCCGGGCACCTCATTGAGCGGCCGCGCGCCGAATCCCGCTGAGGTTGGTGAAACACAGCGCCCGGGCGGTATCCATGAACTCCTGAATGAACGGCACCTGCTCGTCGCCGTCACGCACTGCCGCGTACAACGTACGCCAAACGCCCTCCCCCTCGCCAAGCCGCACCGCGCGCACCAGGTCCAGGTCCAGGTATTCGGTGAGCGCCCAGTTCGGCAGCGCCGCCACCCCCCGACCGGCAGCCACCAATTGCACCATCATCGGCGTTAGCTCGGCGGTACGCAGCGCCGCCGGCGCCACCCCCGCCGGGTCGAGAAAGGCGGTAAATACATCCAGCCGCTCGTGCTCCACCGGATAGGTGATCAGGGTTTCCTCGCCCAGCGCCTGCGGCGACACCGTCCGGTGCGCCGCCAGCGGCGACTGCCTCGCCACCGCCAGCACCAGCTCATAACGGAACAGCGGCAGATAGCGCACCGCGTCGTTATCCACGGGATCGGAAGTGATCACCATATCCAGATCACCGCGGACCAAAGCGGTCTGCGGCGTGAAACTGAAAGCGGCGGATAAATCCAACTCCACTTCCGGCCAGGCCTCACGAAAACGGTCCAGCGCCGGCATCAACCACTGAAAGCAGGAATGGCACTCAATGGCGATGTGCAGCCTCCCGCTTTGCCCGGCCGCCAGCCGCCGCAGTTCGGTTTCAGTGCGTTTCACTTGCGGCAGCACCTGGCGGCCCAGCGCCAGCACCCGGGCCCCGGCGGTGGTGAAACGGATCGGCCGGGTGCGCCGCACAATCAAGGCAACCCCCAACCGGTACTCGAGATCCTTGAGCTGATGGGACAACGCCGACTGCGTGACATGAAGCTGCTCGGCGGCCTCCACCAGACTGCCCGCCTCATCAATGGCCTGCAGGGTGGCGAGGTGACGTAATTCAAGCACCAAAGACATGAGCAAAACTCATAGTAGAGATTAGATATTTGATTTTGCCTCAAGTCGAGAGCGAATCACAATGGCCGCATCTTAAACGGCGCTGACACGCCGGCACACGGGCCGCTCTCTCGCCCACCTGGCGTGTCAGCGTGCTGCGTACTGCGTACTGCGCACAAACGTCATCAAGGAAAACACCATGACCACCCTGCATAATCTCGGCTTTCCCCGTATCGGCGCACGCCGGGAACTGAAACAAGCCGTGGAGGCCTACTGGGCCGGCACCCTGCAGCAAAGCGAGCTGGAGCATGTCGGCCGCAGTCTGCGCGAACGTCACTGGACCCTGCAGGCGGAAGCCGGCCTGGATGCGGTGCCGGTGGGTGATTTCGCCTGGTACGATCAGATTCTCGAGTTCTCCTGCCTGCTGGGCGTGGTGCCGCCGCGTTTTAACCAGCCGGACGATCAACCGGTGTCCCTGGATACCCTGTTCCGCATGGCCCGTGGTCGCGCCCCCAGCGGCGAACCGGCGGCGGCCTGCGAGATGACCAAGTGGTTCGATACCAATTACCACTACATCGTGCCGGAACTGGAAGCCAACCAGAGCTTCCGTATCGCCCGGGAAACCCTGTTTGATCAAGTGGAAGAAGCCCACGCGCTGAACCTGGACGCCAAGCCGGTGATCCCCGGTCCGCTGACCTACCTGTACCTGTCCAAGGGCGAGGCGTTCGACGGCGCCGCCGACACCGCCAAGCTGGCGCTGCTGGAAGCGCTGGTACCGGTTTACCGGGACATTCTGCAACGCTTCGCCGACCAGGGCGTGACCTGGGTACAGATCGACGAGCCGATTCTCTGCCTGGATCTGCCGGACGCCTGGCAGCGCGCCTACCTGCGGGTGTACGACCAGCTCGCTGGCGCCGCTTCGGTGAAACTGCTGCTGGCCACCTACTTCGAAGGCCTGCGCGACAATCTGTTCACCGCCCTGCAACTGCCGGTGGCCGGCCTGCATCTGGACCGGGTCCGTGGCCAGGACGCGCTGGATCAGGTGCTGCCGCGACTGGGCGACAAAGTGTTGTCGCTGGGCGTGATCAACGGCCGCAATATCTGGCGCGCCGATCTGGACGCCCTGGTGGATTCCCTGCAACCGGTGCGCGCACAACTGGGCGAGCAACTGTGGCTGGCGCCATCTTGCTCCCTGCTGCACAGCCCGGTGGATCTGGACCAGGAAGACCGACTCGACGACGAACTGAAAAGCTGGTTGAGCTTCGCCAAACAAAAACTTGATGAACTGGCGGTGCTGGGCGGCGCCCTGGATGGCGATGACAGCGTGCAACCGGCGCTGCGGGCGCAACGCCAGGCGGTGGCGGCACGCGGCCAGTCACGGCGCATTCATAACCCGCAAGTGGGCGAACGCATGGCCGGGTCGGGCCAGGTTTCCCGGGACCGGCTGAGCCCGTTCGCGGAGCGCATCGGCAAACAGCAGGCGGCCCTGAAGTTGCCCGCCTACCCGACCACCACCATCGGCTCGTTCCCGCAAACCAAGGAAATCCGCGCCGCCCGGCGGGACTGGAAAGCGGGCAAGCTGGCCGACGCCGAATACACCGAGCAAATGCAGCGGGAGATCACCCGCGCGGTGCGCTATCAGGAGCAGGTCGACCTGGACGTGCTGGTGCACGGCGAAGCCGAGCGCAACGATATGGTGGAATATTTCGGCGAATTGCTGGAAGGCTTCGCGTTCACCCGCTTCGGCTGGGTGCAGAGCTACGGCTCACGCTGCGTGAAGCCGCCGGTGATCTTCGGCGACGTGAGCCGGCCCCAGGCGATGACCGTGGACTGGACCCGCTTCGCCCAATCGCTCACCGACAAGCCGGTGAAGGGCATGCTCACCGGCCCGGTAACCATTCTGCAGTGGTCCTTCGTGCGCGACGATCAGCCCCGCGACACCACCTGCCGGCAGATTGCCCTGGCTCTGCGTGATGAAGTCCAGGACCTGGAGCAAGCCGGCATCGGCGTGATCCAGATCGACGAACCGGCGTTCCGCGAAGGGTTGCCACTGCGCCGCACCGACTGGCAGCACTATCTGGATTGGGCGGTGGACTGTTTCCGTCTCTCTACCGTGGGCGTGGCCGACGAAACCCAGATTCACACCCACATGTGTTACTCCGAGTTCAACGACATCATCGAGGCGATCGCCGCCATGGACGCGGACGTGATCACCATCGAAACGTCGCGCTCCAATATGGAATTGCTGGAAGCGTTCGAGAACTTTAAGTACCCCAATGACATCGGCCCCGGGGTCTACGACATTCATTCGCCCAACGAGCCGAAGGTGGACTGGATGGTGGCGCTGATGGAAAAAGCCGCCCTGCGGCTGCCCAAGGAACGGCTGTGGGTAAACCCGGACTGCGGCCTGAAAACCCGCAAATGGGAAGAAACCGAAGGCGCCCTCGCCAACATGGTGGAAGCCGCCAAGGCGCTCCGAAAGAGCGCCTGAGCGGAGCCTGTTGTGGCTTCGTAGCCAGGTTTGTGGGAGCGGGCCCAGCCCGCGAAAGGGTGGCGCTAGCCACCCGGCAGGATGCCAGAGGTCCGGTTCTTCAGGTGTTCGACGCTCCGTATCCGAGACGCGGTGCGGGCTCTCTGGAGAGAAAAGTCTCTGGGATCCTGCCGGCCGGGAAAGCCGGCCTTTCGCTTGCAAGCAAGCTCCCACAAACCGAGCTTCGTAGAATGGTCCGGGCGGTATTCTGGCCCGCTGATGGAGGGACCACACCATCCAATGACAGCGGTTACAGGTCGGTGAGGGCTTTAAGGTCGTCGGCGACTTGTTCGACGGGCTGATCGTTGCGCATCAACAGGCGGACTTTGCCGCTCTTGTCGAAGCCGTACATGGCCAGGCCGTGGGACACCTCGTAGTTGCCCTGCTCGTCCTTGTCGCCGTAGCCGTAGGCGGTGCGGTAGCGCTTGGTGACGTCGTCCAACTGGTCCTTGTTGCCGGTGAGGCCAATCACCTCGGGGCCGAAGTAATCGGTGTACTCTTTCAGCAGCTTGGGCGTGTCCCGCTCTGGATCCACGCTCACGAACAACACCCGCACCTGCTCGCGCTGCGAGTCTGACAGCGTGTTCATGGCCTGCGCCAGCAACGTCAACGTCATCGGGCAATAGTCCGGGCAATGGGTATAGCCGAAGAACAACACCACGGCTTTGTCCGCCACGATCTCTTCGCTGACGGTGTCACCGTCCTCGCTGGTGAGGGTAAAGCTCAGGTCATCCATCACGCCGGTGATGTCCTTACCGTGGAAATCGACGCGGGCTTCGCCGCAGCCGGCCAGCAGTGCCACCAGAAAGGCGGCGGCGAGCAACCAGGTGATACGCATATCAGGCTCCTTGGTTCTGTTGTAACTCTTCATCACGTAAGTAGCGCCGGAACACGATCAAGGCACCGAGAATCGTCATCATGGCGGGCGGGATCCAGGTGAGCACGCCACCCAGGGCCTGATCGGTAGCGGGGCTGAGAGGCCAGGCGCGGCCACAGATCGCGTAGACGTCATAGAGCCCGGGCTGCGAAAAGGTGATGTACGCGCCCAACAGTATCTGAGGGAACAGCGCCGCCACCAGCATCAGGAAACGCACGCCGAACCGGGAGGTGCGCGCTTGGCGCGGGTCTCTGGGATCGAGGATCACCAACCAGAAAATCACCCCGTCGATCAGCATCGACCAGTTCATCAGTTCGTAAAGCCGCAGGCTGAGCATGGCGTCGAAATGCACCGAAGGCCACAACCAGAAGAAGATCAGCCCGACGAACAGCACGGTGGCCACCACCGGGTCGAACAGGACCCGCCGTAGCGGCGCGAACGCCGCCGCCAGGGCTGGAAAACGGCGCCCGCCGGCCACCGCCGCCAGCACCGGCAAAGGATTGGCCAGCGCGATCAGGAAGGCGCCCAGATGATGCAACACCAGGTGTTGAATGCGGTGCATAAAGAACATGTAGCGGGCGTAATAATCAAACTGGGTGTGGATCACCACATAACAGAGCAGCAGCCCGGTGAAGAACGATAGCGTGCGCCACATCGAGGGCGCCCGACCTTGGCGGGCCAGCCGGCGGGCGCCGAGCACATAGCCGGCAGCGGCGAGCAGGCATAGCAATACCGTAATCGGGGAGAAAATATAGGGCGTCAGCGCCGTTTGCAGGGTCTGCCACATGGGATCGCCTTGGCAACAGGTGGGGGCGTGGCCGGTGAGAACCGGCGCCAAGGGTGCCGCCGGGGCGTGACGCCGTCAAGGTGTGATCAGCGGGCCGCCTGGTCGTCGACGATGGTAAAGCGCAACACGCCGATGATCTGTTCCTTGGCGGTACGCACTTCCACCCGCCAGCGGCCAGCGGCATCGTTCGGGAAGTGCAGTTTGTGGGACCAGGTGCGGAAGCCTTCTTCACGGCCACCGGTCAGGTCCAGGGGCACCTTATCGACCAATTCGCGGCCCTGAAACCAATAGTGATAGACCGGCTGCCCCAGCCCCAGCGGCGCACGGATAGCGGTATAAGCGTAGAGCCCCTGATCCAGTTCGTCGTGGCGGAAGGTTTCACCGGGGACCAGCGGCTGGCGGCGTTCGCGATTGAAATTCACCGACACCGCGCGGTGCTCCAGGGACAAGCTCAACGGCGGCACCAGCCGCGCGCCCCACCAGGGCACCGAAATAATCGACACCGAGAACAACACCAGCAACCCCCAGCGCCAGGCGCGTCGGGGGCCGCCCACCCGCCAGAAGCTGGGCAGCGCCACCAGGGCGGTGAACAGGGCCGCGCCGTCGAGTGCCTGATTGGTGGGCCATTTGAAGATCAGCGGCAGCAATACCAGCAGCGCCACGAACAACGCCCAGGCATGGAAACCGAAATACAGCGCGCGATGACCGGCGAGCCGGAAATAAATCGGATCGACGATGCTCACCAGAGCGCCGCCAACCACCAAGGCGGTGAACAGGAAGTACTCAGCACCGCCGGACCACTGCAGCACCACGAACGGCAAGCTGAAAAAAAATGCTTCTTGATGAACGCCCTGAAGCATCAACTTCAGAGCGCCCTGGGCGACCTGCTCCATGGGTGTGCCACGGAACCGGCGCAGCCACAGATTTTCGGTAATCAAAACCAGCCAGGTAGCGACCAGGATGGCGGTGAGCACCGCCGCCAGCCACGGCTGGCGCTCCACCAGGAAGTAACTGGCGAGCCCCAGCGAGAAGCTGCCCAACGCCCACACATGGCGTAAACGGAACAACAGGGCATTGAGGCGCTCAAGCCAGTGGGCGTTCATAGCGGTTTTATCCAGCCAAATTAAGCAAAACCCCGGCGGCGACGGCGGAGCCGATGACGCCGGCCACATTAGGCCCCATGGCGTGCATCAGCAAATGGTTTTGCGGATTGGCCTGCAGCCCCACCCGATTGGCGACGCGGGCCGCCATCGGCACCGCGGACACACCGGCGGCACCGATGATCGGGTTGATGGGGATCTTACTGAAGCGGTTCATGACATGGGCCATCAGCACCCCGGTACCGGTGCCAATGATGAACGCCGCCAGACCCAACACCAGAATACCCAGGGTTTCCGGCACCAGAAACTTCTCGGCGCCCAGCTTGGCGCCCACCGCCAGGCCCAGCATGATGGTCACGGTGTTGATCAGCGCATTGGTGGTGGTATCCACCAGGCGGTTCACCACGCCGGATTCCTTCATCAAATTGCCGAAGCAAAACATGCCCAGCAGCGGCGCCGCGTCCGGCAGCAGCAACGCCACCAGCACCAGCAACAAAATCGGGAACAGGATTTTTTCCAGGCGGCCCACCGGACGTAGCTGCTCCATCTTGATGCGACGTTGTTTCTCGGTGGTCAGCAGGCGGATCACCGGCGGCTGAATCAACGGCACCAACGCCATGTAGGAATAGGCCGCCACCGCCACCGCGCCCAACAGATCCGGGGACAAACGGCTGGTCACATAAATGCTGGTGGGACCGTCGGCCCCGCCGATGATGCCGATACTGGCGGCGTCCGCCAGGGAAAAGTCCAGGCCCAGATAGTTCAGCGACAACGCCCCCAGCAGTGCGGCGAAAATACCGAACTGAGCAGCGGCGCCCAGCAGCAGCGTTCGCGGGTTAGCCAGCAACGGACCGAAATCGGTCATCGCGCCCACGCCCATGAAAATCAGCAACGGGAACACCCCGGTGGTGAGGCCCGCTTCGTAGATCAAATAGAGCAGGCCTCCGGGGTCGGCCATGCCGGCCACCGGGATGTTGGCGAGAATACCGCCGAAGCCGATGGGGATCAGCAGCAGCGGTTCGAAATTCTTACGGATCGCCAGGAACAATAACACCAGGCCCACCAGAATCATGGCGAATTGGCCAAGGGTGAGCTGGTAGAGACCGGTGCTGGTCCACAGGGTAGTCAGTTGTTCCATGTTCAATCCCCGAGGGTCAGTAGCAGGTCGCCCACGGCCACGGCGTCACCAGGCTTGACCCGAACCTCCGCCACCGTCCCGGCGCGGGGCGCGGCGACGTCGGTTTCCATCTTCATCGCTTCCAGCACCAGAACCCGTTCGCCCTCTTCCACCCGCTGGCCGGGTTTGACCAGCACTTCGAAGATGTTCCCGGCCAGCGGCGCGGGCACCGGCTCGCCGTCGCCGGCGGGGGCCGCCGGTTCGGCGCCGGACGCGGCCGGCGCGCCGCCATCCAGGGGTTTGATGCCGTCGATGTCGCCGCCGTCACTGACCGTGACCGTATAGCGCTGGCCTTCCACGGTAACCGTATAGACGCCCTCCCCCTGGCCGTCGTCCTCGGCGGTGGGCACCGGTTCGAAGGCGTCCGGGTTGCCCCGGTTGGCGAGAAACTTCAGCCCAATCTGCGGGAACAGCGCGTAGGTGAGCACGTCGTCCAGACGGCGCTCGCCGGCGGCCAGCTCAATGCCTTCCTCACCGGCCTGCTGTTCCAGCTCGCGGCCCAAAGCGTCCAGCTCGTTGTCGAGCCGGTCCGCCGGGCGGCAGGTGAGCGGCTCGTCGCCTTCCAGGGCCCGCTCGCGCAGGGCGTCGTCGAAGGGCGCCGGCGCCTCGCCGTACTCGCCGCGCAGAATGCCTCGGGTTTCCTTGCTGAGCGCTTTGTAGCGCTCGCCGGCCATGACGTTCATCACCGCCTGGGTGCCGACGATCTGCGACGTCGGCGTCACCAACGGGATATAACCGAGATCCTCGCGTACCCGGGGAATCTCCTCCAGGACCGCGTCAAAACGCTCCAGTGCGTTCTGTTCGCGCAACTGGCTTTCCATGTTGGTGAGCATGCCGCCGGGCACCTGGGCCACCAGAATGCGCGAATCCACACCGCGCAGGCTGCCCTCGAAACGCGCGTACTTGAGTCGCACCTCGCGGAAGTAGGCGGCGATTTCTTCCAGTGCGTGAATATCCAGACCGGTATCGCGGTCCGTGCCTTCCAGCATCGCTACCACGGTTTCGGTGGGGCTGTGGCCATAGGTCATCGACAGCGACGAAATCGCCGTATCGACGTTATCGATCCCCGCTTCCGCGGCCTTCAACGCGGTGGCGGTGATAGCCCGGTGGTGGC
>Ga0206123_10000025_pt1 | contig 134776 bp, 109 predicted proteins | sample Helgoland_Spring_2_FD_160086 | JGI IMG/M metagenome (GOLD analysis project Ga0206123, IMG submission 160086) | Pelagic subsurface seawater microbial communities from Kabeltonne, Helgoland, North Sea - Helgoland_Spring_Bloom_20160316_1 | ecosystem: Environmental > Aquatic > Marine > Epipelagic...
GCTGCAATTGAGCCCATAGACTTCCAAGGCAATCAAATCATACCTTTGCAATTTTTAAAAGCGGTATTACCTGATCCAGGCTCGCTAGCAGAAAACTATGAAGGAGAAACTTCTATTGGCTGTCGCATAAGTGGTCTGAAAAACGGACGTAATCAAACTTACTATATTTACAATAATTGTGATCATAGGGCTGCTTATTTGGAGACAGGCGCTCAGGGCGTCTCCTATACCACAGGTGTCCCAGCCGCATTGGGTGCCAAGATGATGATTACTGGTAAGTGGAAGGGAACTGGCGTATTTAATGTCGAAGCCTTTGATCCTGATCCTTTTTTGGAAGATCTGGGTAAAAATGGGCTCATTTGGCATGAGATTAAAGAAGTAAATCTTGAGATGGATTAATTTATGAAACCAGACTTGAATATCGTTCCGGAATTTTATCGTGGTTATGTCGAATGCACCAATCAAACGTCCCTGATGGAACAGTTCAACCAATCAACCCATCAATTATCGCTCATTATGGATGGGTTAAATGAGGAAACGGCTGATTATAGCTATCTAGAGGGAAAATGGTCATTAAAAGAACTATTCTTACATATCATAGATACCGAACGTGTTTTTTCATATCGCGCCCTGTGTATCTCTAGAGGCGAAAGACAAAACCTTCCGAGTATGGATCAAGATGAATACGTGATGCGGAGTGAGGCGTCTTCAAGGAAGATTGAATCATTAAAAAGAGAGTTTCTTTCGGTACGAGAAAGTACTATTTTAATGTTTTCTTCTTTTTCAGAGGAGCAATGGCAATCGAAAGGGTGGGTCGGTCCGTTTGAATTTACAGTAAGTATGTTAGGCTATATAATTGTGGGTCATCTAAATCATCATGTCAATATCATTGAGTCAAGATACATTTGAGGCCATTCCATCACCTTGTTTCGTTTTGGAAGAAGAAAAGTTAAGGCGTAATCTGGAACGACTGGATTCAGTTCAGAAAAACGCCCAAATCAGTATTATTTTGGCTTTGAAAGGCTTCGCGATGTGGTCAAGCTTTCCATTAATCAAATCGTTCTTAAAGAGCGCTACAGCCAGCTCCATGAATGAGGCCAAATTGTGCGCAGAGAAATTCAGTGCATTGGCTCATACTTATGCCGTTGGATATAGAGATGAAGAGTTTGATGAATTGATGAAGCTTTCCTCACATGTTACTTTTAATTCCCTCAATCAATTTTATAAATTTCAGGATCGAGTCCCACCACGTATTTCTATGGGTTTAAGGGTAAATCCAGAATGGTCAGATGTTGTTGCGGATCTATATAATCCGTCGCATGCTCATTCGAGATTAGGTTTGATAAGTTCAAGGCTTCCTGAGACACTTCCTCCAAATATAGAAGGCCTACATTTTCATGTGCTCTGTGAGTCATCCGCTGCTGCTTTGGTTCAGGTATTGGAGAATTTTGAAAAGAAATTTAAAAAATATCTTCCAAATATTAAATGGCTCAACATGGGAGGCGGACACTTAATCACCAAAGATGGTTATGATGTTGAACTACTGGTGAATACCTTAAAGTACTTCAAAAAGAAATATCAAGTCGAAATTATTCTCGAACCTGGTGGAGCGATCGCTTGGCAGACAGGATTTTTAAAGACAACAATTATCGATATTGTGGAGAACCAAGGTAGTCCAACGGCCATCATAGATGCTTCATTCACCTGTCATATGCCAGACTGCTTAGAAATGCCTTATCGGCCTGAAATTATGGAAGGATCTCATCATGCTGAAAAATATCCATTTCGCTACAATATAGGAGGTATCAGTTGTTTAGCTGGAGATTTTTTGGCTGGTTACAGTTTTTCCAAACCTTTAAAAATTGGAAATACCCTTACCTTTCAGGATATGATGCATTATACCATGGTGAAAACAACTACGTTTAATGGCATTGATCATCCCTCCATTGGAGTCATTGGAGCAGACGATAGATTTGAGCTTTTAAAGACTTTTACCTATCAAGATTATCGAGATAAGCTATCCTGAAGGGTCAATACACCCATCATGAAAAGATTGTAGTCTTTACAACTTAAATAACCTTCTCCTTCGGAGTAAGGGCAGGTTTGATAATGAATGTCAAAGATTCCTTGCTTAAAAATAACTCCTGAGCCTTTACATACAGGACAAATCATCTTTCTTAGACCACCACAATCATATTTTGAGGCGATAAGGGTATTACTTTGATCTTGTATTAGGGATCGTTGAAGTTCCATATACTTATCTTCAGAAAATTGCAGATATTCAATGGCTTCTTGATAATATTGACCTTTAGTCCCCTTTAATTGCAGGTATTTATTAAGCCAATTAACGCTTTGTTTGTAAGAGGCGAGATGAAAACTATTTCTTCCAAAAAAATATGCTAGATCCGTTGGGATAACTTCCATATTTTCAATTACGAACAAAAATTCTTTATGGGCAGCTTGGTAGTCGCCAGCAATCATAAGCTGTTGTCCCAAATCCATTCTACGATAATATTCACTTTCTGAAGGAATCTGTCCATATGAGCAGAAGAGAGAAAACAATAAAAAAGAACTTATTAAAAATTTCATGAAGCTAAAATAAAGTAAATATGGCTAATGGATGATGAAATATAAATTCTTAAAAATAATACTTTATTTCAAAAAGAAGTATTTGAAATAATGAGCTATAGATTTGCGTTATATTAAAAATATTTTTTTTAATGTCAAAAGCATTTTGTTTTATTCTATTGATGATATCTGCTCTGAGTTCGATCTTTGCGCAAAGCTCTCGTGATATAGATAATTCAGCCAAGACTTCATCTCAAATTAAAAAAAGCGTCAAGGTTTTTAAATCTGGAAAAAATAGTTTTTTCAAATCGCAAAAAGAAGGTAAAGAGGAGTATGAAGATCGCATGAAGCAGGTAGCGAAAGATAAAAAAAAGAGTGTTAAAATATTGGAAAAACCACAATATTCAGATAAGAGCTATTTTGGTCATAAAAGGCCTCCTAAAAAAAGGCCTTTAGCTAAAAGAAAATTATGCAAAGTATGTGGTATTGTGCATTAATAATAAATCGAATTGATTAGGCTGTTTTTTTGATTTTGAATGCTGTTTCTTTAACTCCTGAATGAGATTTTATTATTTTAATGAGAGCAGTTTTAAGCAGGGCTCGATTTTCATGGGTATTGATTACCGTGCTTTTAATGATGAGTCTATTGAAAAAGGGGTGATAGGCTAAATCATTTATGAGCTTCTGGTAATGCTCGTACCAGGCTATTCTGTAAATTTCTGTGTGTGGAGTGCCATCCCATATAAATTCAAGTTGATTGTCACTTCTGCTGTAGCGATAGCTATCGGCGGCATATCTATAGAATTCATTTAAAAAGGAGACGTCAAAATTTCTTTTATTTTTTAATTCACGAATAAAGTCGTCTTCAATGGCCAAAGGATTTTCTATTTTGAGGAAATTACGAATAGCACTAGATATTGTCGAACGCATCAAAAAACCCTTTTGTTGGTATTGAACGGTTCTTAATATCTCATTTTTATCAGACTCGAATGATTTATTCCACATAATAGAAAAGGGCAATTAAATAATTGCCCTTTTTGTTTTTAAAATTTAATTGTTTAATCAGGTACCATTTTGAAAACCCAAGCACCAGTGAATCCATCCACTCGGCCACTAGATTCTGGAACAGTAAAAGATACGTTTAGGGCAGTTTCACTAACCACAAGTGTCATTACTATGCCATCATTTCTGGTTAATGTAGTAAGATCACTATTGGCAGTAAATGTACCTGAAGTGGACCAGGCTAGATTTGCACCTTCGTCTGATGGAATACCTGAGGCTGTATAACTACCCCCTGCCAAATCTGTATCTATGTTTAATTTTAGCGTGAATCCTGTCCATTCATCTCTGGGAGTACCCGCGTTTGTAGCAGAACTTAACGACCAATTTTTATCTAGGAGCGAGGCATTTGTCTCGGCGGCAGAAGGATTAATTTCTTCTGATTGGGACGGATCACTATCATCACCGCAATTGGCGAAAATTAACAAGGTAGCGCAGGCACATGTGAAGAATAAGCCTTTTATGATTTTTATGTTTAGAGTCTTCATATTATCGATTTATCAAAGAATAATTATTACACAAGGTTAACATTTTTATACTTAATACTCAAACGTACATCTTAATATATATTGTATTGCAATTAAATTTATGATTAGAAATTATATTCATCATACTTAAAAATAATAAAAACTAGTTTAACCCTTAACTTTTTAATGTTTTATTAATTAAATGTCTTCGAAACAGATCATTTGGTAAATATTTTTATTTGAGGAGAGGACATCCATTTAATTGGCTCGGTTTTCTTTAGGACTCTTTTATTTTCAAATACCTATGGTTAAGTCTTCCATCTTAGTTAGGAATGATGTTAGTGTATACTTAAGCGTGTGTTTAGATAATCTCATTTGATCACGAGCGAGTTTTAAAGGGCAAAAAATCTTTGAATAGCTTATGGACTCATGATTTTACTGAAAACAAAGATATCTAGGTCTTTATATAGGTTCAACGTATATCTTTTGCTTATTACTTAGGTTGATCGTGTAAGGGATAAAATCATATTCATGTTGTTGATTTGAGGCTACGATTATGGTGCATGTCCCTAATTTTTGTAGTATCTCATCGCGATACCATTCAATACCTTCCTGATCTAAATTTGAAGTAGGTTCATCCAATATAAGCAATTTATTTTCGGCATAGATGGCAAGGGCGAGTTTGAGACGTTGTTTCATTCCAGAAGAAAAATCCTTGACTTTTTTATCAATGAAAAATTGAAAATTTGTTTTTGCTATGATTTCGTCTAGGGAGAAAGGGGTAGATCTAAATTTGAAATGAAATTCTACATGTTCTTTTAGACTGAATTCTTCTATCAAATCGACATAAGGAGCTGCCAAACCTATTGATTGAGATATGCTTTCAATGGGATAAATATTTTTATTCTCGAAATATTGAATATTACCTAATGTGGGTTCCATGTAGGCGGATATCAATTTTATTAAGGTACTTTTCCCACTTCCATTGGCACCAGTGATGCTTAGAGAAGATTGGGATGGAATATCTAAACTTAAGTTTCTAAGAATCCATTCTTTATTGAACCGCTTCCCAACTTTATTAAGTTTAACCCTCATTCAATACCTTTCATGATACCTCGCTCTGATTCTTGAATGAATTTTATGATGAGATTTTTTTCTTTTGAGGATTTAAAATCGCTTTGAATTTTCTCAAGCGCTTTACTAATATTTAAATCACTCAGATATATAATCCGATACATTTCTTGAATGTTATTAAGTTCGTGCGTGGTAAACTTCCTTCTCCTCAGCCCAATTGCATTGATGCCGCTGTAGCTCAGGGGTTCACGTGCCGCTGAGACATAGGGAGGTACATCTTTGCGAACAAGAGAACCTCCAGCAATCATCACATGAGCTCCAATTTTTACAAATTGTCTTATGGCTGCTGTACCGCCGATGATGGCATAATCGCCCAAGGATACATGACCAGCTATTTGAACCGAATTAGATACAATACAATGATTTCCTAAGATACAATCGTGCGCAACATGGACATAGGCCATCAGTAAATTATGTTCACCAATAACGGTTTGCTTTCTATGACTAGTCCCTCGTGAAATAGTTACAAATTCTCTAATAGTGGTGTTTTTACCTATGATCGTCAAGGTTTTTTCCCCTGCGAATTTTAAATCTTGCGGAATTGATGAGATTTGTGCGCCCGCAAAAATTTTACAATTATTACCTATTCTAGAACCTTCCCAAATGCAAGCGTTGGGACCAATCCAACAGCCATCACCTATTTCTGTATCCTTGTCTACGTAAGCAAAAGGCTCAATAACTACATTTTGACCTATTTTGGCATCGGGATGGACAAAAGCTGAGGGGTTATTCATTATTCTTTTTTTACGAGTACGGCAGTCATGTTACCTTCACAAACTAATTGGTGCCCAATATAAGCAACTCCTGACATTTTTACGAAGCCTCTCCTGATTGGTTCCAATAATTCACATTTAAATATGAGGGTATCTCCTGGAAAAACCATTTTTTTAAATTTAAAATTATCGATACCTAAGAAGTAAGTCCAATAATTCTCAGGGTCTGATACCGAATTAAGCGCTAAGATACCTCCAATTTGGGCCATTGCTTCAACTTGTAAGACACCCGGCATTACGGGGTTTCCAGGAAAATGGCCCTGAAAGAAAGGCTCATTGTAGGTAACATTTTTAATACCCCCCACCGATTTATCATCCAGATGAAAAATTTTATCAATTAGTAAAAATGGATATCTATGGGGTAAGATTTTCGCAATTTTATTGATATCCATTACCGGAGGTATTTTAGGATCGTATTGTGGTATTTTACTATGGGAGGTTTTTTGGATTATTTTTTTGAGTTTTCGAGCGAAAGCGATATTCGCAGCATGCCCAGGACGAGCAGCCATTATTTGGGCTTTAATAGGTCTGCCCACCAATGCTAAATCCCCTACGATGTCTAATAACTTGTGTCTGGCAGGTTCGTTTTTATATCTAAGACTTACGTTATTTAGGATACCTTCTTTCTCGACTTCAACTTTGGGTTTATTCAGTAAATGGGCCAGATGATCTAGTTCACCTGGTTTCACCATTCGATCAACCACTACAATGGCGTTAGAAATATCACCCCCTTTGATCAAGTCTTGTTTGTACAGCTCTTCGATTTCATGTAAAAAGCAAAAAGTTCTAGCATCACTGATTTGCTCATAGAAATCTGTTAATTTATTCAATGAGGCATGCTGACTTCCAAGAACAGGTGAGTTATAGTCCACCATTACAGTGACTCTGTAATCATCTAAGGGAAGTGCGATGATTTCAACATCTCGTACTTTGTCTTCATAAAAGACGCTGTGAGGTAACTCAAAAAAGTTTCTCGGAGCAGCTTGTTCTTGTAATCCGATTTCAAGAATGGCATCCATAAATTGTCTCGCACTACCATCCATAATGGGGGGCTCAGGTCCATCAATTTTTATCAAAACATTGTCTATTTCTAAGGCGACTAAAGCTGATAACACGTGTTCGACCGTATTAATTCTTCCCCCATTTTGCTCAATACTTGTGCCTCGAGACAAATCTACCACATTGTCTACATCGGCGTCAATAATGGGTTGATTATCTAAATCTATTCTTTGAAACTTGATTCCATGGTTGATTTTGGCAGGAGTGAAAGTCATATTGCTCACTACGCCTGTATGCAAGCCTATGCCCGAGACGACTGCTTCGCCGATAACGGTATGTTGATTAAATTTCATTGAGTTTTGGGCTACAAATTTAAGAGTTTTTCCTCAATTTTTTCAATCTGCTTCATTACTTTAGGTAATTTTTTGTACACAGTGTAGGATCTAAGATAATTATTGAAGTCAATGGCAGGGGTTCCATAGATGGTTTGAGCTACTTTGGTATTTTTTGAAACTCCAGATTGAGCTTGTATTTGCGTTTTAGCAGCTATTTTTAAATGTCCAGCAATCCCAACTTGTCCACCTATTTTACAATTTTCGCCTATTTTTACAGAGCCAGCGATGCCTGTTTGAGCCGCAATTACGGTATTTTCTCCAATCAGGGTGTTGTGACCAATTTGAATCAAATTATCTAATTTGACTCCTTTTTTGATCAGCGTTGTGTTAAAGGTGGCACAATCTATCACTGTATTGGCCCCTACATCCACATGATCTTCTAAAACAACATTACCCAATTGAGGTATTTTTTTATAAGAGCCATCCTCAAGAGGAGCATATCCGAAACCATCACTTCCCACAACCGCTCCTGCCTGCAGGGTACAATGACTTCCAATCACACTTTTAGCATAAATTCTAACCCCTGGATGAATAATAGTTTGATGACCAATAGTGACATCATCACCAATATAGGCATTGGGATAAATTTTTACTTGATCACCTATTTTAACATTGCTCCCAATATAAGAGAAGGCGCCTACATAAATGTCTGATCCATGCGTAGCCGTTTTATTTATAAAGCTAGGTTCTTCAATTCCAGTCTTGTTGAAGGAAAGTAGCCGATCATATGCTTCTAACAGAGCGGTAAAAGCAGCATAGGAATCTGCAACTCTGATAAGGGCTGTATTTATTTTTTTATTTAGAAAAAGCTTCTCATCAACAATAACTGCTGACGCTTGGGTTTCGTAAATGAGGGGCTCATACTTTGGGTTGGATAGAAAAGTGATACTTCCTTCCTTAGCATCTTCGATAGAACTGATAGTATTTACCTTAGTCTCTTTTGACCCGTCTAATTTTCCTCCTATAAGATGAGCAATTTGCTCTAAGGTAAAGTTCATTTAACTTTTCATTTTGTCATTGGATTGACCAATTATAAATATTTCGGTAAATATAAGGTTTTGGGATAGCAAAGATAATTTTTTTTCACAATTTTACTCATCACTTTGATGTTGGGTAAATCAACAGCAGCCGTTATTTCTTCGACTTTCCCATTTTTTCTTAAAATATTTATAGTATGATTCTTTGCAGTATAAGCGGCATTGGTAACACTGCCATGGGTGACTAAACTATGAGTCATTTCAAGGGGCAGCTTTAACCTTTTTGCAACCTTTTTTTTGATATCAGTTAGTCGAACTGATTTCAGAGGCTCTTCCAGTATCTCAATTTTAAATAATCTCCGATCTTTTAAAGCGTTGCTCAATATATTAATAACGGGATCTTCATGATTTAACCAAAGTTTGATACTTCCCCAAATATCAGTATCATCTAATTCCATAAATGTTTCAAGTAATTTTGGATTTTTATTGAAATCTTGGGCTGAAAGATCATTGCTGAGAAATAGACTGAGGGCAGGAGTAGCGGACATGGATGTTTTTTTGTCCCAACAGATGCTTACCCGTTTGATGAGCTCAATGAGCATCTTTTCACTACAAATAGAAGTTTTATGTAAATAAACCTGCCAATACATGATTCTACGGGCGCTGATAAAACTTTCAATACTATAAATTCCTTTTTCTTCAACGACGAGCTCATCATCTACCACATTGAGCATTTTGATGATACGCTCAGCTCCGACTGTACCTTCTTGAACGCCAGTAAAAAAACAATCTCTTTTAAGGTAATCGAGCCGGTCCATATCCAGTTGACTAGAAACCAATTGAGTAAGGAATTTACGTGGATAGGTACCCTTAAATATTTCAATGGCTAAGGTCAGTTTGCCCCCGAATTCTTTATTCAATACATCAAGCGTCCAAGCGGTGATGCTTTCATGGGAGACATTTTTGAAAAGACTAAATTCCAATGTGTGCGAAAAAGGACCATGACCAATATCGTGCAGAAGAATGGCAATTAATGCACCTTCGTATTCAGCTTCAAAAATCATTTGACCTTTATCTCGAAGACTGTCCAATGTTTTCCTCATCAAATGCATCGCTCCTATAGCATGACCAAATCGCGTATGAATGGCACCAGGATATACATAATCAGACAGTCCTAATTGCTTTATTCTACGCAATCTTTGAAAATAGGGATGCTCGATGATGTCAAAAATGAGTTCATTGGGTATGTTTATAAAACCATAAACAGGATCATTAAATATTTTCTTTTTATTCAAAGTATATTCGAGTCTATTATAGTGTGAACATACAAAAGGATTTTCGTAAAAATGCAGCAATATAAAATTTTATGGGCCGATGATGAGATTGACCTATTAATGCCTCATATTATATTTTTGGAATCCAAAGGCTATCAGATCATTCCTGTAAATAGTGGTAATGATGCCTTAGATGAGATCGAAAAGCAGTACTTTGATATTATTTTTCTTGATGAGAATATGCCAGGAATATCTGGGATTGAAACCTTGAGAGCAATTAAATTATCACATCCCAACATTCCCGTAGTCATGATAACCAAAAATGAGGAAGAAGACATCATGGAGGATGCCATAGGTTCACAGATCGCAGATTATTTGATTAAACCGTTAAATCCAAATCAAATCTTACTTTCGGTCAAAAGATTATTGGATAAAAATCGCATAGTATCTGAAAAAACAAATTTAAGTTATCAACAAAATTTTACCGATGTTGGTTATGAAATAGCCGATGCGGCAGATTATGAAGATTGGATTGCGGTATATAGAAAATTGGTTCGTTGGGAATTATTGATTGATGAAACCAATGAAAAAGACATGTCACAAATTCTCCGAAATCAAAAAGCTGAAGCCAATCAAAGATTCGCGAATTATATTCGATCAGATTATGAAAATTGGATGAATTCATCCGAAGGGCCATTACTTTCTCATCAGGTTTTTAAAGAAAAAGTATTCCCAGCACTTCTGCAGAGCAGTGTTTTTCTCATCATTATTGATAACTTAAGATGGGATCAATGGGAAATAATTGAGCCAGAAATTGCTCAATTATTCGAAATAGAGAAAAAAGAAACTTATTTTTCTATTTTACCAACCGCAACTAATTATGCTAGAAACGCACTTTTTGCAGGTTTAATGCCCGCAGAAATTGAAAATAAGTATCCGAATTTTTGGACGAAGGAAAGTGAGGAAGGTTCCAAAAATAAGTTTGAATCTGACTTGTTAGCGGCTCAATTAAGGCGGCACAATATAGGAGTAAAATACAATTATCACAAAATAATTAAAGCTCAGGAGGCAAAACAGATAGAACAGAAATTAGATGATCTCCTTAAAGTACCTTTCAATGTACTGGTCTACAATTTTGTCGATATGCTTTCACATGCCAGAACAGACATGCAAATGATCCGCGAATTGGCTCCAGACGAATCCGCTTATAGAGCATTGACAAAAACTTGGTTTGCACATTCATCACTTTTCGAAGTTATTAAAAAACTATCTTCAAAAAAGGTTAAAATAATGATCACCACCGATCACGGTACGATCCGGGTTAAAAAACCTGAAAAAATCAAGGCAGATAGAAATATCAATCATAATTTGAGATTTAAGATAGGTAAGAATTTGGGATTTAATACCAAATCGGTATTTCATATGCATAAACCTGAAGTATTTAAATTACCTAAATTGAATTTGACTTCATCCTATATTTTTGCTTTGGAAGAATCATTCTTTGCCTATGAAAATAATTTTAATCATTATGCCAATCTTTATGAGGATTCTTTTCAGCATGGGGGTATCAGTATGGAAGAGATGATGATTCCTCTCATAACCCTTCGACAAAAAAAATGATTTACTCTTTAGATCAGATTGATAGAGTCGCTCGTAAAATAATCGATGATTTGGAAGAATATAAAGTCATTTGTGTCAATGGTGAAATGGGAGTAGGTAAGACTACCTTAATCAAAAAAATAGGAGAATTTTTAGGAGTAAGTGATGCGATCCATTCGCCAACTTTTGCCATTGTCAATGAATACCACTGCAATGATGAAACCCCTATGTATCATTTTGATTTTTACAGAATAACCAATGTTTTAGAGGCGGTCAATTTGGGTATTGAGGATTATTTTTACAGTAATCATTTATGCTTTATAGAATGGTCTGAAAATATCACTACATTGTTGCCCGAAAAATATCTTGATATTAATATTAAATTAACCTCCGAGAGTCTGAGGGAAATCAGTTTCCAATCATATGACAGAAGAAAATAAATCTGGGTTTGAGAAAATAGGCAGGGCTGCTGCTCTCTACCCACAAGAAAAACAGTTAAAGAGAGATAGAAAAGCTAAATCGTTGAGCATCGGTTTGCCGTTGGAGATGGGCAAGCAAGAAAATAGAATATCCTTAAAGCCTGAATCAGTAAAAGTGCTTATACAGAATGATCATCAGGTAATTGTAGAGGCCTCTGCTGGTAATTCTGCCAATTATGCAGATACTGATTATAGTGAGGTGGGAGCACAGATTGTTTATGATCGTAAAACAGTATTTGCCTCGGATACTATACTTAAGGTGGAACCTCCCAGTATTGAGGAAATAGGCCTTATTTCATCGGGGACCACTTTGATATCTGCACTTCAACCAGCTAGTCAATCTATTGAGTATTTGAAAGCGCTTCAAGAAAAGAAAATCATTGGATTGGCCTATGAGTTCATTGAAGACAAGGTAGGAGGACTACCGATCGTAAGATCAATGAGTGAAATTGCAGGGAGTTCGGTGATGTTAATTGCAGCAGAACTTTTGAGTAAAACCAATAGTGGATCAGGGGTAATTTTAGGTGGAGTAACAGGCGTACCCCCGACTAAGGCGGTCATTATTGGAGCGGGAACAGTAGCTGAATATGCAACACGAGCCGCCCTAGGCTTGGGAGTTAATTTACAAGTGTTTGATAATAGAATTTATAAATTAAGAAGGTTAAAGCATGCAGTTGGCTGGCAGGTTCATACCTCGACCTTTGACCACCTGTCATTGATGAAAGCGTTGGAATCCGCTGATGTTTTGATTGGTGCGATGCGTGCAGGAAATGGGGTCAATGGCATGGTGATTAGTGAAGAAATGATTGCTAACATGAAGCCCAATTCTTTAGTCATTGATGTGAGTATTGATCAAGGAGGATGCATTGAAACCTCACACTTGACAACATTAGATGCACCGACATTTCGAAAATACGATGTGGTCCATTATTGTGTGCCTAACATAGCTTCTAGAGTTCCAAGAACAGCAACTATTGCCATTTCGAACATTCTAACACCTATTTTGATTCAAATGGGTGAAGCTGGAGGAGTAGAGGAGATGATTTTAAGAAATCAGTGGTTCATGAAAGGAGTTTATGCCTATAAAGGAAGTATTTCTAATCAATATTTAGCCATTAAATATAACTTAAGTTTCAAGGATCTCAGGTTGTTGATGGCTGCTCGATTTTAAAGTTTTCTAAGGCTCTCCATGAGCGCTTCAATTTTAGCTTCTGCGTCGGCTTGCTTCTTTTTTTCTATCTCTAAAACTTTTGGAGGCGCATGATTAACGAAGCGCTCATTACTCATTTTTTTGAGTACATTTTCAAGAAATCCGCGGGTATATTCCAATTCCTTTTGAAGCATTTCACGTTCAGAATCTAGATCTATGGTTTTGGCTGACACAATAGAAAATTCCTTTGAATGAATTAAGAAGCTATGACTCTGTGCTGGCTTTTTTTTGATAAATGAGATTTTTTTCAAGTTGGCCATTTTCATTAAGGAAGATTTGATAGTAGTAAAAAGGGAGACCTCGCTATTGATATTTAGGGTTAATTTGGTTTTCGGCGATATTTGATTTTTATTTCTAATATTTCTTATTTGTGCGATTATTTCAAAAAGGAAAGAAGTATCAGCTAAAATGAGTTCATCGAATTTTTGAGAGATTGGCCATTCAGCGACAATCAAATCTTCATCAGCACCTCTTTTATGTAGACTATGCCATATTTCTTCAGTAATAAAGGGCATAAATGGATGCAGCACCTTCATCAATTGTTCCAAAAAAGAAACGGTCTGTTGATGGGTTTTGGTATCTATTGGGCCCCCATAATTAGGCTTGATCCACTCTAGATACCAACTGCAGAAATCATTCCAGATAAGCTTATAGACGGTCATTAAGGCATCAGACATTCTGAATTTAGAAAAGTGATCTTCTAGTTCAAACAATGCTTTTTGAAAATTGGACTCAAACCAACGAATGGCCAATTGATTTTCGCTAGGTTGCTCAATTTTTTCAACCTCCCAACCTTGAATGAGTCGAAAAGCATTCCAGATTTTATTAGAAAATTTCTGACCTTGTTCGACTAGTTTTTCATCAAAAAGGAGGTCATTTCCGGCGGGAGAGCTGAAGAGCATACCGGTTCTTACGCCATCCGCCCCATACTTTTTTATGAGATCCAAAGGATTGGGTGAATTGCCCAATGATTTAGACATTTTTCTTCTCTGTTTATCACGAACAATTCCTGTTAGATATACATTTTTAAAAGGTTTTTCCCCGGTGTATTCATAGCCTGCGATGACCATTCGAGCTACCCAGAAGAACAAAATTTCAGGAGCGGTGACCAGGGTATTGGTGGGATAGAAATAATCTAATTCTTCATTTTTTTTAGTTAATATTTTGCCTGTTTCAGTATCAAATGCTTGATCATTAAACCCATCAAAAACGGCTAAAGGAAAAAGCCAAGATGAAGCCCAGGTATCCAGAACATCCTCGTCTTGATGAAGATCAGATGGCTTCAAGTGTGGGTTATCTGACTTTTTTTGAGCCAATGTTAGCGCTTCATGTTCATTTACAGCGACCACGAAGTCATCTTCCCCTTGTCCGAAATAATAGGCAGGGATGCGTTGACCCCACCAAAGCTGTCGAGAAATACACCAATCACGGACATTTTCCATCCAATGGTGATAGGTATTCTTAAATTTAGGTGGAAAAAGCCGAATTTCATCATTCATAACTACTTCATGAGCGGTCTTTGAGATGGATTTCATTTTTATGAACCATTGCAGAGACAACTTGGGTTCAATGACCGTATCCGTCCTTTCTGACCTACCAATTCTAGTATTAAAATCCTCTTCATTTACTAGAATTCCCATCGTTTTCATATCCTTTACGATCTGTTTTCTCACTTCAAAACGATCCATACCCTTATATTTCTCAACTTCACAGGCCGAAGTTAGCTTACCATCTAAACCAATGGTGTCAATGATTTCAAGTCCGTGACGCAGCCCAATCTCATAATCGTTGGTGTCATGGGCGGGTGTTACTTTTAAACAACCCGTACCAAAATCCATCGTTACGTATTCATCAGCAATAATGGGCACTCGCCTATTGACAAAAGGAATGATGGCGGACTTTCCAATAAGGTGTTGGTAGCGACGGTCATTTGGGTTTACAGCTATCCCTGCATCTCCCATGATGGTTTCAGGTCTTTGTGTAGCGATGGTGATGTATTCGCTACTATTTTCAATTTGATATTTGACTGAGTAAAGTTTCGATATTTCACCCCCTTCTTTGTAGAGAACTTCTTCATTTGATACTGCTGTTTGAGCCTCTACATCCCAATTGACCATACGAAGACTTCGATAGACATAACCTTTGTTAAAAAGGTCGACAAATACTTTGATAACGGATGAATAATAATGCTTCTCCATAGTAAAGGCTGTTCTGTTCCAATCACATGAAGCCCCTAATTTTTTTAGTTGTTCAAGGATGATACCTCCATATTTTTCTTTCCATTCCCAAGCATGCGCCATAAATGCCTCCCTGCTGAGATCACTTTTTTTAATCCCTTTTGCTCTCAGCATTTTTACCACTTTTGCTTCGGTTGCAATCGATGCATGATCTGTACCCGGGACCCAACAAGCCTCAAAACCTTGCATCCTTGCTTTTCTTATCAGAATGTCCTGAATTGTATTGTTGAGCATGTGGCCCATATGCAGTACTCCAGTGACATTAGGTGGGGGGATGACAATACTGAAAGGTTTTTTGTTGGGATTTACTTTGGCTTCGAAATGGCCTTTATCCATCCAATATTGGTACCATTTATCTTCTACTTGAGCGGGATCATATTTGGTTGATAGGGCCATACTTTTTTTTTAAAGTCTTATATTTTTCGCAAAACTAACCACAACTCAAATAAACGACACTTATTTCTAGATTATTTGGTGCCGAAAGAAGTGAGAGTTCGTTTTTTAGAAGGCAAATTGTGATTTGAATACTTGCAATTCATCAGATAGAGAGGTGGATGTAAACCGAGTAATAGATTCAAATAGTTGGCTCTCGAGACTCACATTGAGTTCTCTGAGTTTCATGTGCTGATTGGCATAAATAAATTCTAAATCAGGGTATAACTCTTTAAGAGCGTCTAAAATTTCTAGAATCTGTAAATTTTTGTCCACGAGGTTGTATGTCCCAGTGGGAACTTCTTTTAAAACACATTGCTCTATGGTGTTTACTAAGTGCTCAATATGAATAAATGCTCGGGTCTGCTTCCCGTTTCCGAATATTTGAATTCGATTGGTAAAATGGGCATCAAACATAAATTTATTAATGACCGCATCAAAACGCATACTTTTGCTGAACCCATAGATATTTCCTCCTCTGAGTATGATGGAATTCTTTTTTTCCATCAGTCGGTTGACATGTGTTTCGCCTCTCAGCTTAGATATACCATAATAAGTTTGTGGGAGGGGCAGTGTGGATTCATCTGCCAGGTCAGTTCCCGTACTATAAACTGCTGTACTGCTGAGATGTATCAATTTAGAGACGCCACTTTCCTCTGCTGCATAGACGACTTCTGCTGTACCCCAGTGATTTACTTGTTCAAAAAAATGGGGATCCGTATTTGCAAAGGGTGTAGTTACCATGGCAGCTAAATGAATGAGTACATCCGTATCGGTCAACTGTTTCTTTAATAATCGGGAGTCTAATATTTCTCCATGAACGAACACTATTTTGGATAAAAAAGACGATTTTTTTCCTAAAAAAAGGCTTCTATGGCCTTTGCTCAAATTATCATAAATAGTGATTTTACTAATTTCCTTGTTGAGTGCCAATTTTGCCAACAATTCAGTTCCTACATATCCCGCGCCTCCAGTAATTAATACATTCATTCTTTTATAATTAACTCCGTGTGCAAGCCACATTCGACTTTATTTGAACCAAACCACCGAGCTTCGCGCATTTGCATTTCTAATTCTATTTTTCTAGTACAAGGTTCGCAGCCAATACTAGTATAACCACGCTGCTCTAGTGGATGCTTGGGGATGTTGTATTCTTTGAGATAGTCAAATATTTTTTTTTGATTCCAATTGAGCATGGGATGAAATCTTACCGTGTTATGAGGGGCTGCTTGTTCGACCTTCATAGCGCCTCGGATGGCACTTTGATCTGCGCGAACCCCATTCATCCAAACATCATAGGCGGCCAAAACAGCATCCAATGGTTGTGTTTTGTTGATTGAACAGCAATGATCCGGATCCGAGGTATATAAGAGTTTTCCATTTAGATCCTTTTGCAAATACTTAGGCGTCGCTGGTTTTAGGTCCGCCACGGTTAACTGGAAAAGATTAGCAATTTCATCCTTAAATCTGACTGTTTCAGGAAATAGATAACCTGTATTTATAAAATAGATGGGAATTTGTGGGCTGATTTCCTTGATGATGTGCAAGAGGACCAAACTATGAGATTGGAAGGAAGAGGTGGTAAATATTTGCTTTCCTGCTTGCTGGTATTCTTTTATTTTAGATTTTATTTCAGGTATTTCCATTTTTTTCTCAAATGCAAAAGAATCAATTATTAAAGTGAATCAAAAGGAATACGATATAATTGTTTTAAATAATGAACTAATCTTCTTTTTTTTTGATTTCTATTTTGCAGTGTTAATATTTGTATGTCTGAAAAGAGTCGTATGAAAAAAGTTTCGGTTTTTAGAAAAGAGCATTTCAATGCAGCTCACAGATTGCATAATCCGGATTTGTCAGATACAGAGAATGTCAAAATATTTGGGAAGTGTAATAACGCTAATTACCATGGCCATAATTATGACCTGACAGTAAAATTAATGGGCGAAGTGGATGCGACAACTGGATATGTTTATGACATGAAGTTGTTAAGTGATATCATTAAGGAAAATATCCTCGACCGCTTTGATCATAAAAATTTAAACCTAGATGTAAAGGAGTTTGAGAGCCTTAATCCTACGGCAGAAAATATTGCTATTACCATTTATGAAATATTAAAATCTAAAATTGAACCCCGTTACGAAATAAAAATATTTTTGTATGAAACCGAAAGAAATTTTGTCGAATACCCCGCTGACTGACGATGATGGCCATGGTGTTTTTTCTTATGAAACACCCCTGAGGCCAGATGCTTTTGAAAAAGATGATGATCTAAAAATAGAGCTAATAGAAAAGCATTTTAGGGAAATCATGCATGTTTTGGGTATGGATTTGAGTGACGACAGTCTGAAGGGCACACCGCGCAGAGTGGCTAAAATGTATGTAAAGGAAGTTTTTTCGGGTTTAAATCCATCGAGTAAGCCCACCAGTAAATTATTCGATAATAAATACAATTATGATCAAATGTTGGTCGAAAAAGACATCACCTTTTACTCGCACTGCGAACATCATTTTGTTCCTATTTACGGAAAAGCACACGTAGCCTACTTTTCTAGCGGGAAGGTCATAGGATTGTCTAAAATCAATAGGATTGTACAGTATTTTTCGAAAAGACCCCAAGTGCAAGAAAGACTGACGGTACAAATTGCTGAAGAGTTAAAAAAGCTTTTGAGTACAGAGGATATAGCGGTAGTTATGGATGCAAAACACATGTGTGTCTCCTCAAGAGGAGTTGGGGATACCAACAGCCAAACGGGAACTGCACATTTTTCAGGAAAATTTAATGATCAGGCGGTACGCACTGAATTTTTAAATTATGTTAATTCTAGCGCTTCGAAATAGTTTTAAAAGCCTTTTTCAAAACTTCATGCTCACGCGACAACTTTGACCGACAGTAGTTGAGATGTCTTTTTTTTTGCAAATGGTATTTGCATGGTCAATTTTCATATTTTTTGTCATACAATATCATATATTTGCCAAAAATTTAAAAATACCAAACTAAAAAAATGGAATACTTCTTTTATTTAGTCCCAGTCTTTGCGATTATAGGACTGATTGTGATGGCATTTAAAGCCAAATGGGTAATCAAACAAGATGCGGGTGATAAAAACATGCAAGAACTTGCTTCTCACATCAAGGAAGGGGCATTGGCCTTTTTGTCTGCTGAATACCGCGTACTCATCATATTTGTTGTCCTCGCAGGGGCGCTCTTAGCTCTGGTTTCTTCTTTTATAGAATCAACTAGCTATTTTATTGTCATCGCTTTTGTAATTGGTGCTTTTTTTTCGGCGCTTGCGGGAAATATAGGTATGCGAATCGCAACTGAAGCCAACGTCCGAACAACTCAAGCGGCTAGAACCAGTCTGCCAGATGCATTAAAAGTTTCCTTTTCGGGAGGCGTAGTAATGGGTTTAGGCGTTGCAGGTTTAGCTGTATTTGGACTGAGTGTAATCTTCATTGTTTTACTCCAAATTTTTATGGGAGGTGAATGGAGTGTCGATGGTAATGAAAAAATGACCATGGTATTAGAAACGCTGGCTGGATTTTCACTGGGGGCAGAATCTATTGCCTTATTTGCAAGAGTCGGTGGAGGCATTTATACCAAGGCTGCAGATGTTGGTGCAGATTTAGTAGGTAAAATAGAGGCTGGAATACCTGAAGACGATCCTAGAAACCCAGCGACTATCGCAGATAATGTTGGAGACAATGTTGGAGATGTTGCTGGTATGGGAGCTGATTTATTCGGATCTTATGTAGCAACTGTTTTGGCATCGATGGTGCTGGGAAACTATGTAATCCGTGATATGGGTGGTGTCATTGATGATATGTTTGGTGGAATGGGACCCATCTTATTACCCTTAGTGATTGCTGCAGTAGGTATTATATTTTCAATTTTTGGAAGTTTTTTCATTAAGATAAAAAGTAATGAAGCTAAAGAACAAGAAATTCAAAATGCCTTAAACATTGGTAATTGGAGCTCTATTTTGATGACAGCCATTGCCTCTTATTTCATTATCAACTTTATGTTACCAGAAATCATGAAAATAGATTTCTTTGGAGTGGGTATTATAGAATTACCTAGAATGAACGTATTTGGAAGTGTGATTATAGGTTTGGTTGTAGGTGCTGCCATTTCATATTTCACAGAATATTATACAGGATTAGGTAAAAAGCCTGTAATGTCTATTATTGAAAATTCGGCAACTGGTGCTGGAACTAATATTATTGCGGGTTTATCGACAGGAATGATGTCTACTTTTGCACCTATATTGTTGTTTGCTGCTGCTATTTGGGGCACATACACTTTAGCTGGTTTCTATGGGGTTGGTATAGCTGCTTCAGCCATGATGGCTACTACGGCCATGCAATTGGCCATAGATGCCTTTGGGCCTATTGCGGATAATGCAGGAGGGATTGCAGAGATGAGTAAACTTCCCAAAGAGGTGAGAGAACGTACAGACGTTTTAGATTCGGTTGGTAATACGACGGCGGCTATTGGTAAAGGTTTTGCGATTGCCTCGGCCGCTTTAACGGCATTGGCACTTTTCGCGGCCTATGTGACCTTCACCGGTATTGATGGTATAAATATTTATAAAGCAGATGTGCTTGCGACACTTTTTGTCGGGGCTATGATTCCTGTAGTATTTTCAGCACTAGCGATGAGATCAGTAGGTCGCGCTGCTATGGAAATGGTGATGGAAGTAAGACGTCAATTTAAAGAGATTCCTGGGATTATGGAAGGTACAGGAACCCCAGAATATGGTAAATGTGTAGATATTTCTACTAAAGCGGCCATTAAAGAAATGATGCTTCCTGGTGCGCTGACCATTATCAGTCCTATCATTATAGGTTTTTTGATGGGACCTGAGGCTTTGGGATCCTACATGGCCGGTGTAACTGTTTCAGGAGTTTTGTGGGCCATTTTTCAAAACAATGCAGGAGGTGCTTGGGACAATGCTAAAAAGTCATTTGAAGCAGGGGTCATGATCAACGGTGAGATGACCTATAAAGGATCAGAAGCACATAAGGCAGCAGTTACAGGAGATACTGTTGGAGATCCATTTAAAGATACATCTGGTCCTTCAATGAATATTTTGATTAAATTGACCTGCTTGATCGGTTTAGTTATTGCTCCTATTTTGGGTGAAATGTACGGCAATGGTCATCAAACTTTGAATGAAAAAGAAGTAGACGTTGTTGTAAATGTGGAGAATATCCAAGAAGGTGAATCATGGGTAGGCAGCATTACCGTAGATAAAAATGTAATAGAGACAACCAAAACTCCAATAGGTACTCAACAGTAGGTTGAAGTAATGTTAGAAGCTTTCGTAGAGGAGATGGAATAAAAATTTGCTAAAGAAGAAAAAAAGGTATTGCTGTTAAGTAATGCCTTTTTTTATAGAGAATAGTTGTGGTGCGTTTCAAGATATTCTCATCAGGGATGAATAATTAATTGTAAAATGAAGATAGTTACGCCTTGAAATCGTTGAATCCTCAGTATAATTTATATTCGTTTCACTTCCTTTCTTCGCGTTATGCATTTACAAATAATTTTATAATCTTTGTGTACAAACAATCCTTTGAACATTTTTTTGAAGGAAACCAAATAACCAAATGTATTCATACGCAGCTTCGTCCTGAATATATGTTTCGATCGCTTCGAATGTATCAATCAATCTTACTGCTCAAGGTAAAGCCTATATTGTCAATAAAATTATGCATTTTTTATGTACAAAATCAGTATAAATTACTTTTAATATTGATTTATCCCTTTTTGAAGGGTTACCCCTTCAGTTTAACTCGTATTTATTCAAGATCAGGTTTATAAATAATATGACGGAGCAACAAATACTTGATCATATTTCTCGAGGAGATGAAACCGCCTTGGACTATTTGTATAAAAAATATTATCCCATGATGACCAAAATGGTCCTTAAAAATAATGGTACAGTCGAGGAAGCGAATGATGTATATCAAGATGCCTTAATTGTTTTTTGGCAAAAAGCCATTAGTGGAGACCTTAAAATCACGTCTAAAATAAGTACCTATTTATACAGTATTTGTAAAAATTGCTGGCTGAAGGAATTAAGTCGTAAAAAGCGACTGAGCTATACAGAACAAGAAGGATCAATCGTCCAATCTGATCCCGAGGACATAATATCAAAGGTGGTTCAGGATGCGATGGAGGTGTTGGGAGATCCTTGTAAAAGTGTTCTGACCTATTACTACTTCAACGAAATGTCAATGTCAGAGATAGCAGCTCGCATGAACTATTCCAATGCCGATACCGTCAAAGCGAAAAAGTATAAGTGTAAAAAGCGCTTAGATGTTCTCATTAAGAAAAATTACACTCAAGAAGATTTTTTTAATTAAATGAAATCAGAGGATCAAGAGGAAGCTATTGCACAATATTTAACGCGGCGAATGTCTGAAGTTGAAAGGAGTGCTTTTGAAAAAAAAATCAGTGAAAGTCCGCAGTTGGCCCAAAAAATTGAGTTTGAAAAACAGATTACTCAGGGAATCAAAAATTACAAAAAAGGAATCTTAAAATCTCGTTTAGATCAATTAGAGCTAGGTCCGAGCATTGTTGAAACGACTTCCATTACCACCAAAATCATATTAGCTGGCATAACTGTGATCGTTATAGGTGGCTTATCTTATTTTATGCTGACTCCCGATGAAATCCTAGTTATTGAAAAACAAGAGACAATGATAGGTACCGATGGGATAACGGAAGATAAAAACGAGAAGATTTCGCTAGAAATAGACACATCTTATCTGATGTTGATCGATAAAAAAGAAGATGAAAAGACCCCATCAATCACAAAAGACATCGAAAATACGACGGTTAAAGTAACGACAAAACAATCAAAAAAGGAGTTAAAATCCGATAACGTAATTTTCCAAGCAGAGGTAGAAGTAGTACTTCCAGATATGGATGAAACTGAAATATCTTTTGATGTGGCATTTGATTCTCTCCAAGATTTCTCTGATGATTTAATCAAAAATCAAGCGCAAATTAATTCGGTAACCGAATTGGAGGTAGAAATTGAAATGAAAAAAACTAAAAAACTAAAATATATTTATGTAGGCGAAAAATTAATTTTAATCGGAGATTTTTCTACGTCACTTTATCAAATTATTGAAGACAATATGATCGCTGAAAAGAAACTCTATTTGTACTTTGAGCAGGAGTACTACATCTTAACCAAAACCTCCGAGAAGAAAGTATTAATCCCGGTGAGTGACATAAGATTATTAGATTATCTGTTAGACCTCAGAAACAAATAATAAGTTCAGACTATTTTTCGGTTATTTTGTAACTTGCGCTTCACAATGAAAGATAGTAAAAGGCAGAAAAGAAAATTGGGAAGTTTCCCTTTTCTCAGTGTAATATTCAGCATCACCCTGTCGCTCGTGGTCATGGGCATTTTTGGTGTTTCATTTATTTATCTCAAAACTCTTACTTCTATTGTCCAATCAAACGTTGAAATACAGGTCTATTTAGATAAATCTATCATAGATCATGATATGAAGCGATTGCAAAAGATCCTGACTACCCGACCTTACATTCGATCAGGTGATGCTGCAGAAAACATCAATTTTATTAGCAAAGAAATGGCTGCTGAAGTATTTATCAGAGATACGGGTGAAGATTTCACTAAATTTCTAGGGGATAACCCACTGAGAGATGCTTTTTCAGTGAAGATCACCAATCAATATCAATCGGTAGACAGCTTGCAAGCTATAGAGATAGACTTAAGACGTTTACCAGGAGTTTATGAAGTAGTTTTTCAGGAATCTTTAATAGCCAGCATCAATAAAAATCTAAGAAAAATTGGGGTATTGCTTTTGGGTATGACGCTGATATTATTAGTTGCTGTTATTGTTTTGATCAATAATACCATAAGAATAGCCTTGTTTTCTCAAAGATTTTTGATCAGGAGTATGCAATTAGTGGGTGCTACGAAAGGATTTATCAGGTGGCCATTCTTGAAAAGATCTTTAATTTATGGATTGGTTTCTGGTATTTTGGCCTCGGGAATCATTTTTGGCCTCATTGAATTTGCACAATATCAAATTGATGATTTGGATAAGCTTTATGTAGAAGAGCCCTTATTTATTTTATTTGCTGTTTTGATATTTTTGGGCCTTTTAATCTCATATCTTAGTACCTTATCCTCTATGAGGCGCTATTTCAAAATTTCACTAGACGAACTTTATTAAACAGAAACAAATGTCAGTTCAAACCAAATTTGCTTTTAAAAAAATAAATTATCTGATTATGATCTTAGGTATTGCCTTGATTCTTTTAGGCTTTTTGATTATGTCCTTAGATCAAGAGACTTATGGATTTGGATTCTTCGGTTTAACCTTAGGTCCGATCATTGTTTTTTCAGGATTCATGATTCAGTTTGTTGCCATTTTATATAAGTCAAAAAAAGCGAATAATTTAGAAGAATAAAATGACTTGGATTGATGCGCTTATTCTGGGGATTATTCAAGGTCTCACAGAATTTTTACCCGTTAGTAGCAGTGGGCATTTAGAGATCGGCGTTGTTTTATTGGGAATAAACTCCACAAACAATCTCTTGTTTGCCTTGATCGTTCATATGGCTACTAGCCTGAGCACTATTTTTGTTTTTCACAAAGACATTCTTTTATTAATTAAAGGGTTATTGAAATTTGAATGGAATGATTCGACAAAGTTTGTACTGAAGATAATTATTTCAATGTTTCCTGTAGGTATAGTTGGCCTGCTTTTTGAAAGTGAAATTGAAGCTTTATTCACAGGAGATTTGTATTTAGTAGGGGGAATGCTGCTGGTTACCTCGATATTACTATTCATTCCTCGCTATTTTAGTCAAGGTATAGGTGAAGTTACTTTTGGAAAATCTTTGGTTATTGGACTGGCACAATCGATAGCCATTTTGCCGGGGATATCAAGATCCGGATCAACGATTGCTATGGCATTAGTCTTGGGAGTGAGTAGGGAAAAAGCAGCTAAATTTTCTTTTTTAATGGTTCTTTTGCCTATAATTGGAGCAAGTTTACTCAAGGTTAAAAAATATATTGAGTTCCCTGACTTAGAACCTGAAATAAACACTTTGACCTTATTTTTAGGATTTATGACTGCTTTTATTTCTGGTTATTTAGCTTGTCGATGGATGGTAAAAATCGTAAAGAAAGGAAAACTCGTCTATTTTTCTATTTATTGTTTTATTTTGGGTTTGACCGCTATTTATTATAGTTATATGCTATGATTATTCCAGAGGAAGGGCGCTTATTACTGGTCAACAAACCCAAAAGTTGGACCTCATTTGATGTAGTCAACAAATTAAGGTACCTACTAAAAATAAAGAAAATAGGTCATGCCGGAACCCTAGATCCCTTGGCAAGGGGCTTGTTACTCATTGGAATAGGCAAGTATACTAAAAAACTAGAAGGCCTTCAAATGTTAGATAAGACCTATGAAGGTATCATCGAAATAGGTAAAACTACGCCTTCCTTTGATTTAGAAACATCTTTTGACTCTTTCTCAGACTATAGGCATATCACACCTGAGGCCATAGCTGCAGTAGTTGAAGCTTTAACTGGAGAACTGGATCAGATGCCGCCTATTTATTCAGCGATTAAAGTCAATGGACAACGGGCCTATAAAAGTGCCCGAAAAAATGAAATCATTGAGCTCAAGTCACGAAAAATCAAAGTGTATAAGTTTGATATTACTCAGGTACATTTGCCTGAAATTCATTTCAGAGTGGTATGTTCAAAGGGTACTTATATCAGGAGTCTGGCTAAGGATTTAGGCGAGCAATTGGGTGTAGGGGGCTATTTAAAAGAGTTGATAAGAACGCAAGTTGGCAATTATAAATTAGAAAATGCCTTGCAACTTGAACAATTAGTTGATCAAATTAATTTTAAAAATGGATGTAATTGATCATTTTGAAGAATTGGATGCTTGTATTTTACCCATCGTCACCAGTGGTACCTTTGATGGAGTTCATTGTGGACATCTGAAAATTTTAAGTGGTTTGGTTCAGCAAGCTCAAACTCGCGGAGGAGAAAGTGTGGTCATCACTTATTGGCCTCATCCTAGATTTATATTGGGAAAGGGGTCTAGTTCATTGAAACTGCTCAGTACATTTGAAGAAAAAGTAAAACTACTGAGTGATATAGGTGTTGATTATTTGTTAAAAGTACGATTTTCAAAAGAATTTTCGGAATTATCACCGGAAGCTTTTGTCCAGAAAGTATTAATAAAAGGAATCAACGCTAAAAAATTCATCATCGGTTACGACCACCGCTTTGGTAAAAATCAGATAGGAGACATTGATTTTTTAAAAAAAAATAAGGAGCGTTTTGGCTTAGAGATTGAAGAAATCTCACGATTAGACGTAGACCAAGTGGGTATCAGTTCTACCAATATCCGACAGGCCTTGGCTGCTGGAGAAGTAGATGCTGCCCAAGAATATCTTGGACGTTATTATAGCTTATCTGGAATAGTTACCCGAGGGGATCAGATCGGTAGAAAAATAGGGTTTCCTACTGCGAATCTCTTTATCTCTGAATCATACAAATTAATTCCCTCAGATGGTGTCTATGCTATCTTTATATATTTAGGATTTGAGCGCTTTGATGGGATGCTCAATATTGGGTGGCGTCCTACGGTGAAAGGTAAAAAGCAGACGATTGAAGCGCATTTGTTTGGTTTCAATAAGGACATTTATGGAAGCTATCTAAGGGTCGAACTGGTATCAATCATTCGTAAAGAAATTGAGTTTAACCATTTAGATGGTTTGAAAGAACAATTGATTAAAGATAAATTAGCAGCGAAAATAATATTAGAAAAAGTTAATTAGAGCAAATGAAGGAGTCAGAAATAAAGTTCAAGGTTTTACTTGATGATGAAAATATCCCAGAAAAAATAGAATGGGACGCTGATGAAAAGGAAAAATCAGGTTATTCAGAAACCAAGTCGATTAGTGTTTCCTTATGGGATAGTGAGCAAAAAAACACTTTGAGAATTGATCTATGGGCAAAAGATATGCCATTAGATGAAATGAAGCGATTTTATATAGATTGCTTGGGAGGAATTGGTCAGACTTTATTGAATGCCACAGGGGATCAATTTATGTCTGAAGAAATTAATGGACTCTGTGATAAATTAGTAGCACATGTCAAAAAGGAAGCCGAATAAGGAGTTAATTTTTAAATACATCATTTGATTTTTTTGAATAAGATAACTTTCTATGGACTGTTTTGAAAGAATTAATGCTTGATATGCATTTATAGTGTTATTGCTCCTAATAATGAATGAATTTTCTTCAGAGAGTAATACGGTAATATTAAAATAATAAGTAATTAAATGAGGAAAGTTAATTTTATTTCTCAAATCCTTAAATCTTACTGTGTTTAGTTGGATCATTATTCCATTTTAATAAAAAAAATAACTATCATTATCAATATATTTTTAACTGAAAATTTATGAAGTCTGTTATTTTAAATATTTTAATATTTTATGGGCTTCTGCTCATGCCATTTATGTCTTATTCTCAAAGAAGTATTTCTGGGAATATTGTAGATGAGGATAATAAGGGTATAGCAGATGCAAGTATTATCATGAAGAATTCTGAAATGGGTACGGTTTCCAAAGAGGATGGGAGCTTTTCCCTGAATTTACCAGAACAATTAAAATCGATTATCGTGAGTGCCAAGGGGTTTGAAACTCAAGAATTAACCATTGGAGCAAAATCTATTTTCGATATTACGATGATCAAGAGTGACAAACAAAAGCCTCAAACACAGATATCTGGAATTGTTTTGGATAAAGGGAATCGGGAATCCTTGATTGGGGTCAATATTGTTGTGAAGGGAACCGTATTGGGTACTGTAACAGATTTAGATGGAACATTTGTTCTTAGTGTGCAAGCAGCACCTCCTATTTTGTTGGCTGTTTCAAGTATTGGCTACAATAGTCAGGAAATTGAAATCAATGATACCAAGGTTATGGATTTAGAAATCATTTTAGAGGAAGCCATTGAAATAGGTCAAGAGGTAGTGGTTTCTGCTTCTAGAATTGAGGAACGAATTCTAGAATCTCCCGTGTCTATAGAGAAAATGAATATTTTAGACATTCAAAATACTTCAGCGGATAATTATTATAAAGCTATTGCTAATTTGAAGGGTGTGGATGTGGCCTCAAGTAGTATTAATTTTCAGGTCATCAATACAAGAGGATTTGCCAATACAGGAAATACGAGATTTGTGCAATTAATTGATGGGATGGACACACAAGCACCTGCCCTGAATTTTCCGGTAGGCAATTTAAATGGTCCCTCGGAATTGGATGTTGAATCTCTCGAACTCATCCCCGGAGCTTCATCTGCTCTTTATGGTCCTAATGCTTTCAGTGGGGTGCTGCTCATCAATAGTAAGAATCCTTTTGAATATCAAGGTTTGAGTGCTTTTCAAAAGATAGGGATGAATCATATGAATGATACGCAATCTAATTATACTGCGCAGCCTATGTACGAGGGTTCATTGCGTTATGCCAAAGCCTACAACAATAAATTTGCTTTTAAAGTGAACTTTTCTTATTCTGTCGCCGAAGATTGGCATGGAAATTCTGATATGGATAGAAATGCATCTACCAATCCGTTTGCCAGTATTGGGGGAGTCAATCCAGGTGCAGATAGATTACATTTTCAAGGAGATGAAGCAGGTGTTAATTTAGCTTTACTCGCTCAAAGTGATGATTTTTTAACTTATGGCCAGTTACCATTGAATAAATTTTCAAATAATAAATTTCCCCGAACTTACATTACAGCAGGAGATCTTCCAAATCATGCGGTAAATATTACTCCTTATCAAGAAATTGATCTTATTGATTATGGTGCTGAAAATTATAAATTTAACACAGCACTTCATTATCGTTTGAATGATAAGGCTGAGGTCAGTTATACCTTTAACGGTGGTTGGGGAACAAGTATTTATACCGGTGCCCAGCGATATTCATTGGTCAATTTTGGGATTGTACAGCATAAGTTAGAGCTTAAAGGGGATAATTTTCATGTAAGGGCATATGGTACCATTGAGAATTCTGGAGATTCTTACATTACGGAGTTCCTAGGTATAAGGATGCATCAAGAAGCCATAAATCTGGCCAATAATGATCCTGCAAGGCCAGCGATTTTACCAGAGGGATTTTATAATTATTTTGGTGATTATGCCGTAGAATATTTAAGATATCTTTCAGTTGAGGAGGGACTCAATCCAGGTGATATTCAAGGTGTGCCAAGTGCGGAACGAATGCAAATAGAAAATGCTGCACATAATTATGCTAGAGAACAAATAGATGGAAGATATTTAGCTGATGAGATAAATGGAGGATTTATTACCGAAGGAGCTACGGGCGATCAATACACTTTGGCCGACTTAAAAAGTAGGGTGATGACCGGTGTAATCCCTGAAGGTCCTTTATTTAATGATAGATCGGCGATGTATCAAGCAGATGGTCAGTATGATTTCAAAAATGATATTGATTTTATGGAGCTTCAAATGGGAGCCAGTTTTAGAATGTTTGACTTAGGTTCTAATGGTACGATCTTTCCAGATACCGTAGGAAATGAGATTACTATCAAAGAATATGGTATTTATGCTCAGACGGCTAAACGCGTTTCAGATTGGCTTAAGCTTTCAGGCTCAATTAGATATGATAAAAATGAAAATTTTAAGGGTCAAGTCAATCCTAGAATTTCAGCAGTCTTGAATCCAAATAACAATCACTTTTTTAGATTTTCTTATCAAACTGGATTCAGAATACCTACTACCCAAAATCAGTACATTAATTTAGACATTATCAGTTCGAGGTTGCTCGGTGGATTACCGGAATTTTATGATAAATATGTTCCGGATCCTCAGAACAATACTTATTATAAACTTCAGTCGGTTTTGGATTATCGAAATGAAATATACTCAGGGGTAGATAGTGCGGACGCTGTTGTGGTATTGGATCGTTATACCGAGTTTAATCCAGTGAAACCTGAACAAGTAAAAACATTTGAAGTGGGTTATAAAAGTGTGCTTAACAATAAGTTAGTAATTGATATGGCGTATTTTTATAATATATATACCAACTTCATCACAAATATTGGGGTGGTCGATTCCACAAAGTCGGCAACAAACTCAAGGTTATTATTGGGTTCTTCCGATGATACCTATGCTTTGACTACAAATATGACCAAGCCTGTGTATACACAGGGCTTCGTAGCAGGACTGGATTATTCTTTACCCAAGGGCTATAAATTTGGGATCAATTACTCCTGGAATCAGTTCATCAGTGGAGCAGATTATGAGCAAGGGAACACATTATTTGATTTTAATACCCCTGAGCACAAAGTCAATATTAACTTTGGTAATAGAAATCTTTTTAAAAATTTCGGATTTAATATGACCTATAGATATCAGACTAAGTTTAGGTGGGAGTCCTCTTTTGCTCAAGGAGATGTACCTGCTTACAATACACTAGATGCCCAAGTTTCTTATAAACTTTCTTCACTTAAGTCAGTTTTAAAACTGGGAGCTTCAAATTTATCTAATAAGTATTATATCCAAAGTTTAGGAGGCCCAAGCATAGGGGCAATTTATTATTTATCTATTACTTTCGATGAATTTATGAGAAGATAGCTTTTACAATGCAGTTAAATGAGTTTATAGACCCTGCTTTTGGTGGGGTTTTTTATTGTTTTATAAATTTGTTCTTATGAAAGAGAATCATCATTTCAAATACCTACAAAATACGCGAGATAAACTCTTTATTATCATATTTGGCACAGAGACTCGTTCAGGCCGTTTATTTGATGTAGTGCTCCTTTATATGATATTAGCGAGCATACTGCTCGTCATGTTGGAGAGCGTTCAATCGATAAGTTCTATATATGAAGACTTATTCTATATTTTAGAATGGCTATTCACCATATTCTTCACTATTGAATTTTTATTGCGGTTGTGGATATCGAGGAGACCTTTAAAATATTTATTTAGTTTCTATGGGCTTGTTGATTTTATTGCAGTGATCCCTACTTATATAACCTTATTTTATGTGGGAGGATCATATTTAGTGGTTATTCGTGCGATACGCTTGTTGCGAGTTTTTAGGATTTTAAAGCTCAGTCGTCAACTCTCGGAATCTCGGGTACTGATCAAAGCATTGGTTTCAGGTAGGCATAAAATCTTAGTATTTCTAGGAGTTGTATTGACTTTAGTGACCATCATGGGAACCTTAATGTACCTTTTAGAGGGGAGTGAAAATGGATTTGATAGCATTCCTCGGAGTATTTATTGGGCCATTGTGACTACTACTACAGTAGGTTACGGGGATATATATCCTGTCACCGTTTTTGGTCAAATTTTCGCAGCTATCCTGATGCTTATGGGATATGCGATCATAGCTGTACCAACAGGCATTGTAAGCTCTGAATTGAACAAGACTTCTCAAAAAAGTGTTCGTAAGAAAAAAGTAATATGTTCTTCTTGTGGTAAACGAAAACATAACTTCAAGGCCAAGTTTTGTGCACGCTGTGGTACTCTATTGGGAGTTTGAGTATATCTATTTGATCAAGGCTATACTTGCGGAGGTTTTAATCACTCAAAGTGTTCAAATTAAATGGAGCATATTTTAATTTTAGTATTTATCATTTAGGGCAATATTTGGTGAGTAGGAGAAATAGGATTTAATGGAAATTAAATTTCAGTTCAACAAAGAGCTTTTCAGCGAATAAGCCTTATCTCGTAACATATGCCTTATGAGCGACTTAATAGTCATTGAATTTGAGTATTTAGTTAGAAACTTTAACATGATCGATTGCTCTATGAGGTCCTATATTATGTAATATGATAAAAAATCAGGTTTATTAATCAGTAGCAAACATAAAATCAATAATAAAAAAGGCCAACGAATTTTCGTTGGCCTTTTTTATTAACTATGTAATGACTAATATTTTTAATTTTCGGTAACAATTACATCGTGTATTTCCACAGGAACATCATTTTCTGCAAGGTACATTAAAAATGAACTGTACGTATTCGCACTATCTTGCGGTGGAATTTCCACAGTGTAGGTTTCTTCGTCATCTACAGTACCTGTCACTAATACATTTTCAGTATTAAATGCAGGATCAACGTCTGGGTTAGGTGCTTTTTCAAATCTGAAACTGACATTGACACTATCACCAGCCGTTTGTACAGCCGCCAAAAATGTAATCGTTCCTCCATTAGGAAAACTGAAGGGGTATAAGTCAACATTTTCGTTTGCAACACCAGCCCACACTTCAGAGCCTGTTGGAAAATTATATACATGTGTTGCAGGATCAAATGTCATACCACCGAAAGTTCCTGAAAAGTCTGCATACATTGAGGATCCTTGGCCGTCACCATCGCCGGTTTCGTCCGCACAATCTTGATGTTCAAGGATGAATTGCCATGTCGCCAAACCATCTACCCCAGCATCATTAGGGATTTGTATATGAAATGTTGCATGACAGTCTTCTCCTTCATCATTATCCACATATTTATAGGTAATTTGATCAGGAGCATCAGCAGGGGAGGTTAGTTCGCCGTCATTATAAACCTTAGCTAAACCAAAGTAAGCTCCTATGCCAAACAACGTTACTGTTTCTTTATCCTCATTGACCTCATAGGTAAACGGTGCATTCTCCTCATTGTGAGGAGCGACAGGCTCACCACATTGCTCCTCACCTACACCTTGCCATGGCTCTAACCAAGTAGATCCATCGGTGAGAATTGTATATTGCCCAGTCCAAATCTCATCACCTTCGTCATTAGTACTCATTGTACCTTCATCAAACACATACTGATCATCATAGTGGCATTCTCTTTCAGCTATAGCAAATGGAGTTATACTAAACCATTCAAAATTAGTTGGACTAGGCCCTACTGCTAGCGAACCTTGAACAGGGGCTAGTTGCCAAGTTCCTTCCATGGGATTACTTGCAGGTTCAGGTTTGAAAGGAAGTAGAAAACCAATAGTAACATGAATTACACCGTTGACATTAACTACAGCATCTGGCGCTAACACTTCAGCATTCCAGAAACCTGCACTATCAGAACTCATTCCCATAATGAAGTCCAAATCGCTATCGATAAGAACACCAGTACCGCCCCCAAATTGACCGGCTGATGCCGCGTCATATTTGATGTAAAGTGGAGCATAATCATCCGTACCATCTCCGTCTATGTCATCCATCAGCGGAAACATTCCATCAACAACTTTTCCATTATCGAATGCTCCCCCTGTAATGGTAGCTGCATCAAGAATTTTTGAGGCATCTCCAGTAGCTTTCATTGCTCCTGTTTCTCCAACTATGTGATGAGCTATAATAGCATACCATTCGTCCGGAGAAAAATCTTCAACTGAAATTCCAGCCCCTTGAAAGACAGCATTCGGAACAGCAAATACTGTAGACATCACTTCAGGATTAGCTAAATAATCTATAAGACTTGGAAGTTGAGCCTGCTCAGCAAAAACATCAGATGCTTGAAGTGCGCCACCCATTGCAGAGAAAGTATCGCTAATCAATAGAGATGCAGCATTTGTTCCTAAAATACTTGCCAATAAATTACCTACACCAGGGGGTATAAGTACAGTGCCAACGTCCCAAATAATTCCATTTGAGGCCATTATTGGTTCATCAGCAATCAATATTCCCTTGGTGTTGGATCCCGTAAGGAGTGTTCCATTCTCAGGAGAACCTTCTGAACCGTCCGCATCGGGATTATCTAAATTTACAATGATTGACTCACCTTGAACGGTGGCAATACTGGCGCCGGGAACTATTTCATTTACGACGGTACCTGATCCATGGTAGGTCAATAAAGAAACTATGATCGCAGGACTAACATCACTTGCCTTACTCACACCCACTGTTGCGTAAAGAGCTAGAAAGGCATCATTGTTAGGTGCAAATAAGGTATATGTGCCATCTTCTGAAAACAAAGAAGAGAGTAACGTACCGTTGGCATCAATCGGATATGTTTCGAGTAGGTAAATTAATGTATCATATCCTCCTACGTCAGCTAAGGTTTGCATGATATTTTCGTACTCTGATTCTACTACGTCAATTGGATCATCTACATCGTCGTCATCACTACAATTGGTGAGAAATGTCAAACTCAAGGCCATCACAAACATTGTGAGATACTTGAATGGTGTTAAAATTTTATTTTTCTTCATAATTATTTGTTTTTTCTTCTTCTATCAAAATTTTATTTACACTTAATATAATAATTCAACTTGTATTTTACGGCCAATAAAAAGGTTAACATCGGTATATACGTTTTTCTTTTCGAAGGTAACCCCTTAACTCATTTACTTGTTCTTCTACGTACTTCTATTTTTTTACCGCTGCTCCTTGGTATGTCAAATTTGCCCGATCCAATTGTTTCTTCTTTTATCTATTTCTTTGATTGTATGCAATCGGTTTCGGTTAATAATGATAAAACTATCATGCGCCATTATTAACGCAATCCTCTTTTACTGACCTTGAAAATTTAACAATTTACAATTTTACAATAATAAAATGAAATATTTAACCATAACTTAATAAAAAGATGATTGGAAATAGAATTTTTATAAAAATTTACTTTTAAAATACATTAAATAAAGAGCTCAAAATTATTGATAATCACAACTAATTCCGGGGTTAACATGATTATAATCAAGAATAATAAATTAACGATATTCTTTAAAATATTACTGACAAAACTTGTTAACCTTTAAAATAATTGGTTTTATTCAAAAAATAGATTGATTTTGAGATAATCAGAATGGCTTTTTTTTCTCACATAATGATGTTTGTTTCCACTTGAGTTCTATTTTGATTTGGATTAAAATGATAAGCTTATTTTTTATTTGTTTTTTCCACTAAAAGGTTCTTTTTTCTTCTTTTTCTATTTTTCTATACTAATTTAGACTAAAAATTAGGATGTTTATACAAATTAAAACAATTTTGTTCCATTACATTAGATTTCTTGAATGATCAATATTAGTATGAATTTTTATTAGACAAAGAAATAATGGTACAAATTTTTATAGTTCTCGTAAAATTTTTGCTCTCAGTGATCATTCAAACCTGAGTCGACTGGTTTAGTCAATAAAAAAAATCAAAGCCATTCGAAATAAATTAGAATGGCTTTCTTTATTTTAGAAAAATGTATTTTCAAGAGGATAGTATCGTGTTTTTAGATGGTAGTTGGATTGAGGCAAAAAAAGCAAATTTCAGTCTCTTTAGTCAAACTATGCATTATGGATTTGGAGCCTTTGATGGGATGAGGTCTTACAAAAATGCAGAGGGATGTAATATTTATAGAGCAAAGTCGCATTTTGAACGATTGACGGCTGCATGCAAAGATCTGACCCTCGAAATTCCCTTCACCGTTGACGAACTCGTCAATGTCGCCTACAAGCTGTTGAAAAAAAATAAGCTCGTGAATGCCTACGTCAGACCCTTGATTTTTATGGATACTAATATGGATTTGACATCAGATAGCAAGGTTCATGTTTTTATGGCGGCATGGAGATGGAAAAAATATTTGGGTAGTGAACCCTTAAATTTGATGATTTCAGAGCATAGTAAAACCGTAGGTTTGGCAAATAAAATTAATGCTAAAATCATAGGCAATTACACAAATTCCATCTTGGCATCGTCGCAGGCTAAAAAATTAGGTTACAGTGAAGCTTTGATGCTCGATATTAATGGAAATATTTCAGAGAGTCCAGCAGCTAATTTTTTTTATGAGAAGGACGGCGCACTTTTCACTCCCACTACTGAATTTGCCTATGACGGCATTACGCGCCAAACTATTATTGAATTGGCAAAGCAATGGAATATTAAAGTAACCGAAAAAGAGATGTCAGTAGAAGAGATATACGAGGCAGATTACGCTTTTTTGACAGGAACAGCTACGGAAGTATCACCTATTAAAAGTATCAATGGTGAAATTTTTAAGGCTGAGTGGGAGGATTCTAATGCCCATAGTCTGTACATGATGTATCGCCAGCAAGTAATGTTCAATGAATACCAGGGCCTAACTATTGTCTAAAATCATGTCAAGATTAAATAAATATAGTAAAGTCATTACTCAAGACCAGAGCCAACCTGCTTCTCAAGCTATGTTGTATGCCGTTGGGCTATCTAGCGAAGACATGTCCAAAGCACAAGTAGGAATTGTGAGTACTGGTTTTGAAGGAAATCCTTGTAATATGCATTTGAATATTTTGGCACATCAAGTCAAGAAAGGGGTATTGGATGCTGATTTGGTGGGTTTGATTTTTCATACCATCGGAGTGAGTGATGGTATTTCTAATGGAACAAAGGGAATGAAATACTCCTTAGTGTCACGCGATATTATTGCAGATTCAATAGAAACTGTCGTCAATGCGCAATACTATGATGCAGTAGTACCTGTCGTTGGATGTGATAAAAATATGCCAGCCGCCATCATGGCTTTAGGTAGATTGAATCGACCCGGATTGATGGTTTATGGTGGAAGTATTAAACCAGGTAAATGGAAAGGGAAAGATCTTAATATTGTTTCAGCTTTTGAGGCTTACGGAGCCAAGTTATCCAATAATATTTCTGATGAGGACTATGAAGGCATCATAAAAAACTCAATTCCAGGTCCCGGTGCATGTGGGGGTATGTATACGGCCAATACCATGTCATCTGCCATAGAGGCATTGGGAATGAGCCTGCCTTTTTCGTCATCTAATCCTGCCGAAAGCGAAGACAAAACGACAGAAACTTTGAAGGTTGGAGCAGCCATCAAAAATCTAATGATAAAGGATATTCTTCCTAAGCAAATCATGACAAAGCAGGCTTTTGAGAATGCCGTAACTACCGTCATGGTCTTGGGCGGCTCAACTAATGCTGTCTTACATTTGATCGCTATGGCCAAATCGGTAGATGTACCTTTGGGTCTTGACGATTTTCAAAGAATTTCTGATAATACACCTTTTATAGCAGATCTAAAACCTTCAGGAGCGTATTTGATGCAGGATTTACATCAGGTGGGTGGTGTTCCTGCTGTATTGAAAGAAATGTTGCAACAGGGTTATTTACAAGGAGATTGTCTCACCGTCACGGGGAAAAATATTGGAGAAAATTTGGAGGTTGTAAAGTCCCTCAGCGAACAGCAAAAAGTAATCGTACCTTTTGATCGCCCCATTAAGGCTAACGGACATTTGCAAATTCTCTATGGAAACCTAGCTCCCGAGGGTGCCGTAGCCAAAATCACTGGGAAAGAAGGTCAGATATTTGAGGGCTCTGCAAGGATCTATGAGGATGAATTTGATGCTATAAGAGGCATCTTTGAAGAGGTTCAAAAAGGAGAAGTGATTGTGATTAGATATTCGGGCCCCAAAGGAGCTCCAGGCATGCCAGAAATGTTAAAGCCTACGGGTGCTGTGATGGGCGCTGGACTGGGTAAAGATGTCGCCTTGATCACAGATGGAAGATTTTCGGGAGGGTCTCATGGATTTGTTGTGGGACATATTACTCCTGAGGCGCAAGAAGGAGGACCTTTGGCTTTTGTACAAAATGGAGATATCATCAGGATAGATGCCATCAATAATCAATTGGATTTGAAAATTTCTGATGAAGAAATGGAAAAAAGAAAATCCATTTGGATCCAGCCCGATTACAAAGCCAATAAAGGAGTATTAAAAAAATATATCAATTCGGTAGCCACAGCATCCGAGGGTTGTGTTACCGATCAATAATATGAACACATCAACTTTAGTATTAGAAAAAAAGAGATCTAAAAAGACGACGAGAATAAAAGGGTCTGATGCCGTACTTCAGTGTTTAATAGCCGAAGGAGTTACGACTATTTTCGGTTATCCGGGCGGTGCCATTATGCCCATTTATGATGCGCTTTATAATTATCAAGATAAATTGAACCATATTTTGACCCGTCATGAGCAGGGTGCGGTACATGCCGCCCAGGGTATGGCTCGTGTGACTGGCAAAGCAGGGGTCTGCTTTGCTACTTCTGGTCCCGGGGCAACAAATTTAATTACGGGGATAGCAGATGCACAAATTGATTCGACTCCTTTGGTCTGTATTACGGGGCAAGTTCCATCCCATCTATTAGGGACAGATGCTTTCCAAGAGACAGATGTTATGGGCATTTCTATGCCTGTGACCAAGTGGAATTACCAAGTGACCCGAGCAGAGGAAATACCTTATGCTATTGCTCGAGCTTTTTATATTGCCAATACAGGTCGTCCAGGGCCCGTTTTGATTGATATAACCAAAGATGCTCAATTTGCTGAGTTTGATTTTGCCTATGATAAATGCGAAAAAATCCGAAGTTACCATCCATATCCCGAAGCGCTAACGTCGGATCTTGAGGCCGCTGCAAATTTGATAAATGAGGCTAAAAAGCCCTACATATTGGTAGGACAAGGTGTTCAGCTTTCTGGAGCAGAGAATGAATTGATACGATTTGCAGAAAAAACAGGAATTCCCATGGCGGCAACGCTGATGGGTCTCTCAGGAATTCCGACCAGCCATCCCCTTTATGTTGGCTACTTAGGTATGCATGGTAATTATGGTCCTAATATAAAAACCAATGAATGTGATGTCTTAATCGCCATAGGTATGAGATTCGATGATAGAGTGACCGGAGATTTAGACCGATATGCCAAACAAGCCAAAGTAATCCACATCGAAATTGATCCCTCTGAGATAGACAAGAATGTAAAAACAACTGTTGCTATTAATAGTGATGCCAAACAGGCTTTGTTGGGGCTGCTCCCGTTGGTGAATATTTCAACCCACAAGGATTGGATAGACGAGTTTTATCAATGCCACAAAATTGAATTTGATAAGGTAATTGATGCTGAATTGCATCCTGATTCAGGTGAAATAAAAATGGCTGAAGTAATCAATAGGATATCAGAGATCACTGATGGTGAGGCCATTGTCGTTACTGACGTTGGACAACACCAAATGGTAGCAAATAGATATTATAAATTTCAAAAATCATTAAGTTGTATTACTTCTGGTGGTTTGGGTACGATGGGTTTCGCGTTGCCATCTGCGATGGGCGCAAAAGTAGGACAGCCAGAAAGAACGGTTATAGCTGTGATTGGAGATGGTGGTTTTCAAATGACCATACAAGAATTAGGAACCATAAGGCAGAGTGATTTAGCGGTAAAAATTTTAATTCTAAATAATAACTTCCTGGGAATGGTACGTCAATGGCAACAGTTGTTTTTTGAAAAGCGTTATTCTTTTACTGAGCTGGATAATCCAGATTTTCAAATGATTACCAAAGGTTATGGTATTAAGGCTCATAAAGTTGAAAAAAGAGAAGATCTAGATCAAGCCATATTTGATTGGTTGAATTGTGAAGGACCGGCACTACTTGAAGTAGTGGTCGAGCAAGAAGGAAATGTATTTCCAATGGTGCCTTCTGGAGCCTCTGTAGCTGAAATCAGATTAGATTGAGATGAGCTTAAAACTTAAATACCCTATCTCAACTCCTAGAGAATTTACTTTATCTGTACTTACTGAAGATAAATCTGGATTAATCAATCAGCTGACGATCCTTTTTACCAAAAGGAAGATCAATATCAATAGTTTGAACGTATCAGTTACAGAAGTGAAAGGCGTAAGCCGCTTTACGATTGTGATCGAGACCAGTAAGGATATGATTGACAATATCGTCAAGCAAATAAGGAAGCTAATTGATGTGCTTGGAGCGTTTGTTTATGAAGAAGATCAGATATTTTATCAAGAAATTGCCCTTTATAAAGTTCCAAAATATGCGATTGTGGATGGGAAGTCGATAGAGGATCTAGTGAGCAAAAGTGGCGCACGGATTTTAGTGATTGAAACAGACTACATGATTATCGAGAAAACGGGAAAAGCGAAAGAGACTCATGATTTATATCAAAAGTTAGAACCTTTTGGGCTCTTAGAGTTTATCCGATCGGGCCGTGTGGCTATATCAAAATCAACCAGAAAAACCGAAGCTTACATTAAAGAATTAGAAGCTTCAAATTCAAATAAATTAAGTATTAAAGATTTTTAATTATTCAGAAAAGTTAGACAAATGGCAAAAATTAATTTTGGCGGTGTAGAAGAAGAAGTAGTCACCCGTGAGGAATTTCCCCTCGAAAAAGCAAGAGAAGTAATGAAGGATGAGGTGATAGCCATTGTCGGCTATGGTGTCCAAGGTCCGGGTCAAGCACTCAACTTAAGAGATAATGGATTCAATGTCATCGTGGGTCAACGAAAAGGGGGTAAATCATGGGATAAAGCGGTTGCAGATGGATTCGAACCCGGGGTTTCATTATTTGAAATAGCGGAAGCTTGTGAGAAAGGAACGGTCATTCAATATTTGTTATCAGATGCAGGTCAAATTGACCAATGGTCCGTTATTAAGCCTTATTTAACTCCAGGAAAAGCCCTTTATTTTTCTCACGGATTTGGCGTAACTTATAAGGATCAAACGGGCATTGACTTGCCTAACGATATAGATGTTATTTTGGTTGCCCCAAAGGGATCAGGTACTTCATTGAGAAGATTATTTGTAGCTGGTAAAGGATTGAATTCATCTTTTGCAGTCCATCAAGATGCCACCGGGCGTGCACGTGAGCGGGTCATATCGCTGGGTATTGGCGTGGGCTCAGGTTATCTTTTTGAAACCAATTTTAAAAGTGAAGTTTATAGTGATTTGACTGGAGAGCGAGGGAGTTTGATGGGTGCTATTCAAGGATTATTTGCGGCGCAATATGATTTACTACGTAAAAAAGGACATTCACCCTCAGAAGCGTTTAACGAAACGGTAGAGGAAGCGACCCAATCTTTATATCCATTGGTAGCTGAAAATGGTATGGATTGGATGTATGCCAACTGTTCAACGACTGCTCAAAGAGGAGCTTTAGATTGGTGGAAAAAGTTTAGAGATGCGGTTGCACCGGTTTTTGAAGAACTTTATGAAAGTGTGTCCACTGGAAATGAAGCCAAAATTACGATTGAGGCAAATCAGAAGGCTACTTACAGAGAGGGTCTTGAAAAAGAGCTTAATGAGTTAAGGGAATCTGAAATGTGGCGTACTGGGGCTACTGTGAGAAAATTAAGACCTGAGAATAAATAATCAACCTTTTTAACTTCGATTGTCGTGGCAGATCAACTTTATATTTTTGATACAACCTTACGAGATGGTGAACAAGTCCCAGGTTGTAAACTGAACACGGAAGAAAAAATCGTAGTGGCTAAGGCGCTCGAAGTGTTAGGTGTAGATGTTATTGAGGCGGGTTTTCCTGTTTCAAGTCCTGGCGATTTCAATTCGGTTCGTGAGTTATCTAAGGCCACTTCAAGGCCTATCATTTGTGCCTTGACGCGGGCCATTAAGCAGGATATTGAAATAGCCGCAGATGCGTTGAAATATGCCAAAAGAAAGCGTATTCATACTGGTATAGGGACTTCTTTTTTGCATATTCATCATAAGTTAATGTCCACAGAAGAAAAGGTACTCGAGCGTGCTGTAAATGCGGTTAAATATGCCAAAAAATATGTAGAAGATGTTGAGTTTTATGCTGAAGATGCTGGGCGGAGCGATAATGAGTTTTTGGCAAGAGTAGTTGAATCAGTGATTGCTGCCGGTGCTACAGTCATCAATATTCCAGATACGACAGGATACTGCTTACCAGAGATGTATGGTGCTAAAATCAAGTATTTGATGGAGCATGTGAAGGACATCGAAAAGGCTATTCTTTCAACGCATTGCCATAATGATTTGGGTATGGCTACGGCTAATTCGATAATGGGTGTGATCAATGGTGCACGGCAGGTTGAGGTCACCATGAATGGTATTGGAGAACGTGCGGGTAATACCAGTCTAGAAGAAGTTGTGATGACTATTAAAAGTCACAAAGCGCTCAATATCGAAACTAATATCAACACGAAAAATATTTATCAAACCAGCAGACTTGTCTCTAATTTGATGAATATGCCCGTTCAACCCAATAAGGCTATAGTAGGGAGGAATGCTTTTGCCCATTCATCGGGAATACATCAAGATGGTGTCCTTAAACTCCGTGAGAATTATGAAATCATCGATCCGGTCGAGGTAGGGGTTCAAGAATCGTCCATATTATTATCTGCAAGAAGTGGTAGGGCGGCTTTAAGACATCGACTCAGTATTTTAGGATATAAGCTTGAAGAGGAGAAAATTGACGAAGTATATGAACATTTCTTAAAGTTGGCGGATTCTAAAAAGGAGATTTCAGATGAAGACCTTGAAAATCTGATGGGTAAAGTTCATAGGGATAAAGAGCACGTTAAGCTTGATTTCCTCAAGGTTACTTCGGGAAAAGGTTTGGTGCCCACCGCGGTAGTTCACTTAGATGTTTTAGGAGAAAAAATAGAAGTTTCTGGGACGGGTGTTGGTGGAATTGATGCGGCATTAAATGCGATAAGGTCAGTAATTAATAAGAATGAGTTCATCGATGAGATTTTGATTCAGGCATTCAGCAAAACTACCTTAGCCTTAGGTAAGGTACATGTCCAGCTAAAGAATCAAGCAGAAAAAATGTTTCATGGTTTTGCGGCACATCAAGACTTAATTACCGCCGCTATAGAGGCTTACTTGGATGCTGTTAATAAAATGGGACCCATTGAGCTTAAGAAGATTAAAGAAAAGAATTATAAAAAATAAAATATGAGTAAATCGATGACATTATTTGATAAAATTTGGGATGGCCATACCGTTAAGTCTATTGAAAATGGTCCTAGTGTTATGTACATTGATAGGCACTATATACATGAAGTAACCAGTCCAGTAGCTTTTCTAGGTCTAGAAAAAAGGGGATTGAATGTTGCTAATCCTCAAAAGACCACAGCTACCCCAGACCATAATATTCCTACTCAAGATCAACATTTGACCATTCAAGATGCTTTATCTAAAAATCAAGTGGATAAGTTGATGAAGAATTGTAAAAATCATAATATTCCCTTGTACGGATTAAATCACAAATGGCAGGGTATCGTTCATGTGATTGGTCCCGAGCTGGGACTGACCCAGCCTGGGATGACTATTGTCTGTGGAGATAGCCATACTTCAACACACGGAGCATTTGGATGCGTTGCTTTTGGCATTGGTACTAGTGAAGTAGAAATGGTTTTAGGCACGCAATGTATCATGCAGCCCAAGCCAAAGAAGATGCGAATCAAGATTGATGGAGTTTTAAGCAAAGGGGTAACGGCTAAAGACATTGCGCTCTATATTATATCTCAAATATCCACGAGTGGGGGCACTGGGCATTTTATCGAATATGCAGGGAGTGCTATTGAGGGATTGACCATGGAAGGACGTATGACCTTATGTAATATGAGTATTGAGAGTGGTGCTCGAGGGGGCTTAATTGCTCCCGATCAGACTACTTTTGAATACCTTAAGAACAGAGAATTCTCTCCAAAAGACCAAAAATGGGAGTACGCCATGGCAAAATGGGCCTTGCTCAAGACCGATGAAGATGCTTCTTTTCACAAAGAATACTTATTTCACGCTAAAGACATTGAGCCTATGATCACTTTCGGAACTAATCCAGGAATGGGAACGGGAGTTACAGGCCACATTCCCCTGGCTGCTTCTTTAGTGGAGAATGAAAGGGTTACTTATGAAAAATCTCTTCAATATATGGGCTTCAGTGATGGCGATAAATTGCAAGGAAAATCAATTGACTACGTTTTTATTGGGAGTTGTACCAACGGCAGGATTGAAGATTTAAGAGAGTTTGCCCATTTTATTAAGGGAAAAAAGAAAGCAGAGAACATTACTGCTTGGATTGTACCAGGTTCTAAGCAGGTAGAAGTCCAAGCCCAAGAGGAGGGTTTGTTAGCCATTCTTGAAGCTGCTGGATTTGAGTTGAGACAGCCAGGATGTTCGGCTTGTTTGGCCATGAATGATGACAAGATTCCTGCTGGAAAATATGCAGTTTCTACCTCTAATAGGAACTTTGAGGGTAGACAAGGACCCGGAGCACGTACCTTACTTGCAAGCCCTTTGGTAGCCGCAGCTTGTGCTATTTCAGGAAAAATTACTGATCCAAGAGAATATTTGAACTAAAAGCTTAAGTTGATGCCCATAGAAAAATTCATAAAAATTCAGTCTTCAGCGGTCCCCGTGAAGATTGAAAATGTAGATACGGACCAAATTATACCTGCACGTTTTTTAAAAGCCGTCGAGCGAAAAGGATTTGGAGATAATTTGTTCAGAGATTGGCGCTACGATAAATCTAATAATCCGATCAGCGGTTTTCCTCTGAATGAGATCAAATACTCGGGACAAATTTTGATTGGAGGAAAAAATTTTGGTAGCGGATCAAGCAGAGAACATGCGGCTTGGGCATTGTACGATTATGGATTTAAGGTGGTTGTATCTAGTTTCTTTGCTGATATATTTAAAGGAAATGCTTTGAATAACGGTCTGCTTCCAGTTCAAGTAACCTCAGATGAGCTTAGTGAAATATTTGAAGCCATAGACACGGATACTCAAGCTACTTTCAGCATTGATCTTGTGCAACAAACCTTTACAATAGATCCTTCAGATAAAGTCATTGATTTTGAGATTAATCCTTACAAAAAGGAATGTCTCTTGCAAGGCTATGACGATATTGATTATTTATTAAGTCTAAAAAATGAAATAGCAGTTTTCGAATCGAGAGAATGATATGGATGAGCAAAAAGTACTCATATTAGATACCACCCTCAGAGATGGTGAGCAGACTTCTGGCGTATCATTTACGGAAACAGAAAAACTGAGTTTGGCCAAAATTTTGTTAGAAGAGGTCAAAGTAGATCGCTTAGAGATCACTTCAGCGCGTGTATCAGAGGGCGAAAAAAGAGCAGCTCTGCGCATTTTAAATTGGGCAAAGAATACAGATCATTTAGAAAAAATTGAAATCCTTGGATTTGCAGATCAGTGTGAATCGGTCAAGTGGATTCAGGAGGTACGGGGTAAGGTGATGAACTTGCTTGCCAAAGGATCATTGAAGCATTTGACGGGTCAATTACGCAAGACACCAGAAGAACACATTAAATCATTAATTGATACCATTGAGTATGCCAATACATTGGGTATTCAGGTTAATTTATATTTAGAAGATTGGTCCAATGGAATGATCCAATCTCGGGATTATGTTTTTCAGTTGATGGATGCACTTGAGGACCAACCTATTCTACGCTTTATGTTGCCGGATACGTTAGGTATTTTGCAGCCCTCAGAGACGGCTTTTTTTGTGTCAGAAATGACCTCTCGTTATCCCAAACTTAAATTTGATTTCCATGCACATAATGACTACGATCTGAGTATCGCAAATGTTTTGGAAGCCGTAAAAGCGGGAGTAAGTTGTATTCACGTCACAGTTAATGGCCTGGGAGAACGAGCCGGTAATGCTATTTTGAGCAGTTCAATTGCAGCGCTTCGTGATCATCTTAAAATTGAAACAAATGTGGTAGAAACCAATATTTATCGCATCAGTAAATTAGTTGAAACCTTTTCAGGCTTACGGATTCCAGCCAACAAACCTTTGATTGGGGCCAGTGTATTTACCCAAACTTGTGGCGTACATGCAGATGGGGACAGTAAGGATAATTTATATTTCAATACGCTCATGCCCGAACGCTTCGGAAGATCCCGAAGTTATGCTTTAGGCAAGACCTCGGGAAAAGCAAATGTGAAAAAAAACCTAGCTGAACTAGGTATTGAACTTGATGAGAACACACTCAAAAAAGTAACGGATAGAGTCATTCAATTGGGAGATAAAAAGGAACAAATCACGTTGGATGATTTACCCTATATCGTTGCAGATGTTTTGGATTTGGCAGAGATTGAGCAAAAGGTAAAAATCATCAATTATAATTTATCACATGCCAAAGGCTTGAAGCCCGTGGCTTCCGTGGCCTTAAAGATAGAAGGGAAACAGTACGAGGCCACTTCAGCAGGGGATGGACAATATGATGCCTTTATGAATGCCCTATCAAAAATTTATAAAGATAAACTTAAGAAATCGCTCCCACAATTGATAGATTATAGTGTATTGATACCTCCTGGAGGGAAATCAGACGCCTTATGCGAAACTACCATAACCTGGGAAATGAAGCGCGAGTTCAAAACTCGGGGAGTTGATACTGATCAAACTTTTTCAGCTATAAAGGCAACGGAGAAAATGTTGAATTTACTTCAAAATGAGACCATTCTGCAAATCACACAATTACAATCACAATTTACTTTAGCATAAGTTTCAATGAATTTGAATATAGCAATACTATCTGGAGATGGAATAGGGCCAGAAATTATTAACGAAGCATTAAAGATTACGCAAGTAGTTGCTGATAAATTCAACCATAAGTTGGTCTATAAACATGCACTTACTGGTGCGGCCGCCATAGAGGCAGTGGGAGATCCTTATCCAGAGGAAACTCATGTACTTTGTATGGCGTCAGATGCTGTATTATTTGGAGCCATAGGAGATCCTAAATACGATAACGATCCGAGTGCTAAAGTACGCCCTGAACAAGGTTTATTATCCATGCGAAAAAAATTAGGCCTTTATGCAAATATTCGTCCGTTGACTACTTTCAAGTCTTTGATTCATAAATCTCCCTTACGCACCGAATTAGTCGATGGCGCTGATTTCGTTTGTATACGTGAGTTGACAGGAGGTATTTATTTTGGTCAACCCCAAGGTCGGTCAGAGGATGGTGATACCGCCTATGATACTTGCATATACACGCGATCTGAAATTGTAAGAATCTTAGAATTAGGATTTGAATTTGCCCGTAAAAGAAGAAAAAAACTAACGGTGGTTGATAAAGCGAATGTATTGGCCACTTCAAGATTATGGAGGCAGATTGCTCAGGAGATGTCGCCTAATTATCCTGATATTGAAGTCGAGTATTTACTCGTTGACAACGCTGCGATGCGTATCATACAATGGCCAAAAGATTTTGATGTTATGGTGACTGAAAACATGTTTGGTGACATTCTAACGGATGAGGCCAGCGTGATCAGTGGTTCTTTAGGCTTGTTGCCTTCAGCATCGGTAGGTGTCCATACATCTGTTTTTGAGCCGATTCATGGATCTTATCCTCAAGCGGCAGGTAAAAACATAGCTAATCCTGTGGCGACCATACTTTCTGCTGCTATGATGTTTGAATATGCCTTCAAGTTGACTGAAGAAGCGGCATTGATCAGAGAGGCTGTAGAGCAATCTATAGTGCAAGAATTTGTAACAATTGATATTGCAGAAAGTGCTGTAGGACAGTCTACTTCTGAGGTAGGAGATTGGATGGCCGCTTATATTGAAAATAAATAACCATGATTGTACTTAAGTTCGGTGGAACTTCTGTGGGTAATGCCAAGAGCATCAAAACGGTTGCCAAGGTATTGCTAGAGAAATCGTCATCAAATGATGTTTTAGCCGTAGTTTCTGCTGTGAGAGGTGTGACCAACCAATTGATAAGCGCTACACATTTTGCTCAGAACAGAGATACTCAATATGAGTCTTTAGTTAAAGAAATTGAAGAGTTTCACTTGACTCTTGTCAAAGACCTCATTGACGTCAAACTCCAAAGTGGTGTTTTAGGAGGTATTAATCTCATTATTAATGAGTTAGAAGAGATTTTAAAAGCTATTTTTGCACTACAAGAAAACAGTTTAAAGTCCTTTGATTATGTATGTTGCATCGGTGAGCGATTGTCCATATTGATTATATATAATTACCTCAAGGGATTAAATAAGGAGGTTAACTTGGTTGATTCTGCTCAAATTCTTACCTGTACTAATGAGTTTGGCTTTGGCCATGTGATCATGGATATCTCCCGAAAAAAGGCCATTGAACAGTTGGCTGATTTAAAACAAATTAATATCTGTCCAGGGTTCATTGCTAGGACATTGGAGGGGGATTTTACCACCTTGGGTAGGGGAGGTTCTGATTACACAGCGGCATTATTTGCAAACTTTTATAAAGCTTCTGTCTTAGAAATCTGGTCTGATGTCAGTGGTTTGATGACGGCAGACCCAAGATTGGTAACCGCTGCGCGCGTCATTCCTCAACTCTCTTATGAGGATGCTTTGGAACTTTCACATTTTGGTGCCAAAGTGATTTATCCTCCTACGATACAACCGGCTTTAGAACAAAATATTCCAATTATAATAAAGAATACTTTTAAACTTAGAGATTTGGGTACCAAAATTACAAGCTCATGGGAGGATAATAGCACCATCAAAGGTATTTCATCTATCGACGAAATATGTCTATTGAATTTAAGTGGGAGTGGTATGGTTGGCATACCTAACTTCTCTGCACGCTTTTTTCAAGCCCTTGCCGATCGAAATATCAATGTAATTATCATCACACAAGCTTCTTCGGAGCATACCATTTGTGTAGGTATTCAATCTTTTGATAAAGAAAAGGCAGTTGAAGAACTTCATAAGGTTTTTAGCAGTGAAATTAATTCAGGAAAAATAGATCCAATAGAAGTAGAACAACATTTATCTATTGTTGCCTTGGTGGGGTCTAACATGAAAAGTCAGGTTGGGATCAGCGGTCAGATGTTCAGTGTTTTGGGGAGGAATGGTATTAATATTAAAACGATTGCTCAAGGTTCATCTGAACGTAATATTACTGTCGTTATTGAAAAAAAGCATCTCAAAAAAGCCTTAAATGCCTTGCACGAATCTTTTTTTATAGAAGAAATAAAGAAAGTAAATCTTTTTATTATTGGTTTGGGGAATGTTGGCAAAGCTTTTTTAGAGCAAGTATCCAATCAGCAAGCTTATCTGTTGGATAAATTGAATATGAATTTGGTCATCATTGGAGCAGCTAATTCTAAAACCATGATTTTTGATGAGCAAGGTCTTGATCCTACGACTCTCATGGAGGAGTTACCCAAGAGTGAAGTATTTAATCAAGCGAATTTCCTTGAGCAAATGCGAACCTTGAATTTGCGAAATAGTGTTTTTATAGACATTACTGCTTCGGCAGCAGTGGCTGAAATATATGAAGAGGTACTAAAAGAAAGTATTTCAGTAGTGACTCCCAATAAAATTGCTGCTACTAGAGAATATAAACATTATTCATTACTGAAAAGTTTATCCAAAAAGTACAAGTCTCAGTTTTTATTTGAAACCAATGTGGGTGCCGGTTTACCCGTTCTTTCTACCTTGAGTGATTTGGTAAAAAGTGGTGACCAAATCATCAAAATTGAAGCCGTCCTTTCAGGAACGTTAAATTTTATTTTTAATAATTACGATGGAAATAGACCCTTTGTTGAAGTAGTGAAACTAGCTAAAAAAGAAGGCTACACGGAACCTGATCCTCGCTTAGACTTGTCAGGAAAGGACGTTATGCGCAAAATTTTGATTTTGTCTCGTGAAAGTGGTTATAAATTTGATTTGGATGAGGTGATGGATAATAGTTTTCTCCCTGAAAGTTGTCAGACATCTGAGAACGAAGCTGATTTTTATTTGAAATTAGCTGCCAATGAAACCCATTTTTCAAAGCTTTATCAAGAGGCAGAATCAAAAGAATGTAAATTGCGATATGTAGCGTCATTTGAGGGTGAAAAATTAACTACAGGCTTGTCTCAGGTAGGTATGGACCATCCCTTTTATCATTTGGAAGGGAAAGACAATATCGTACTTTTTTATACCCATCGCTATCCGGAACAGCCTTTGGTAGTTAAGGGTGCTGGGGCGGGTGCCGCAGTAACAGCATCCGGGATATTTGCTGATGTTATGCGTGTAGCCAATACGCAACAATAGATTATGAGAAAGTCAATCAAAGTATTTGCACCGGCCACGGTAGCCAATGTAGGTTGTGGCTATGATGTTTTGGGATTTGCTTTGGAGGGCTATGGGGATGAATTGATTCTGACACGGCGTGATGATGAGCGGCTGGTAATTACTTCGATCGAAGGTGTGCAGGGTATACCCTTAGATCCCCTAAAGAATGTATCTACAGTAGCTATAAAAGCATTGTTGACAGATTTAGATCTGAATCAAGGATTTGATTTAAGGATAAAAAAAAATATAGCAGCAGGAAGTGGCTTGGGCTCGAGTGCCTCCAGTGCCGCCGCCGCGGTATATGCTGCAAATGAAATCTTGGGAGGTCCTAAAAGTCAAATTGAACTCATAAATTATGCTATGGTAGGTGAAAAATTAGCGTCCACCAAAGCACATGCCGACAATGTAGCACCGAGTGTTTTAGGAGGGTTCACAGCGGTAAGAAGTTATGAACCGCTAGATGTTTTTAATATTTCTTATCCAGAAAGTTTAAAAGTGGTTGTTATATTTCCTCAAATTGAGATCAAGACCAGTGACGCTAAAAAAATGCTATTAGATGAAGTCAAATTGACTGATGCTGTGAAGCAATGGGGCAATATGGCAGGATTGATTTCAGGTCTCATTGAGCATGATTTTGAACGTATAGGGAAGTCATTGCAGGATGTCATTGTTGAGCCGATGAGAAGTATTTTAATACCGTTTTATCATCAAATGAAAACATTGGCATTAGAGAAAGGAGCTTTAGGGTTCAGTATATCAGGATCTGGCCCCAGTATGTTCTGCTTCATCAAAGAGGCTGATGCTTCTAGTAGAATAATTGATGCTGCCCGAGTACTTTATGGAGCGCATGAAATTAAGGTCATTTCGTTTGTTTCAGGGATCAATAAACAAGGTGCTAAAATCATTTAATAGTATGAAATTCTATTCAACTAAAAACAAATTATATCAAGTCAGTTTTGAGGAGGCGGTATTCAAAAGCTTGCCTCCGGATAATGGTCTTTTTTATCCAAATGCCTTGCCTAAATTAGAATCAGATTGGCTAGAAAATCTCAAAGGGATTTCCAAAACTGAAATTGGAGTCAAAGTAGCTTCTCAATTTATTGAAGATGAGATTCCTGCAGATCGCCTGGAAAAAATTATTGAGGAGACCATAGACTTTGATATACCCCTTAAAAAGGTAAGTAATCAAATAGCCGTTTTAGAATTATTTCATGGACCTACGTGGGCTTTTAAGGATGTAGGTGCGAGATTTTTGTCTCGATGTATGGCTTATTTTATCGAGCAGTCAAATCGTGAAATTACGATATTAGTGGCCACTTCTGGTGATACGGGAGGCGCTGTTGCAGCTGGATTTTTTGGAATACCAGGGATACAAGTGAAGATTTTATATCCCAAAGGAAAAGTAAGTGAGATTCAAAGAAAACAGTTGACTACTTGGGGAGGTAATATTACGGCTTATGAGGTAGCTGGAACTTTTGATGATTGCCAAAGATTGGTTAAGAAATCATTCCTCGATGATGATTTAAATAAGGCAATGAGTTTATCATCGGCCAATTCTATTAATATAGGCAGACTGATTCCTCAATCATTTTATTATTTCTATGCTATTCAGCAGTCTGAATCAGCTCATAATGTGATTAGCGTACCTTCAGGAAATTATGGAAATCTGACCGCAGGTTTGTGGGCTTGGTCCATGGGCTTACCGATAGATCGATTCATAGCTGCTTCAAATGAAAATCATGTGGTGCCAGAATACCTTCGCACAGGTATTTACGCGCCTACCGCTTATGTTCAAACCTATGCCAATGCCATGGATGTTGGTGCGCCAAGTAATTTTGTAAGAATGCTCGAATTGTTTGGGAGTGATCATGTCAAAATGACACAACATATTTCTGGATTCAAACTAGGAGATGCTGAGATCTTAAAAACCATGATCAGTTGTCAAGAGGAGTATAATTATCTCTTAGACCCTCATGGTGCCATTGGCTATCAAGCATTATTGAATGGTTTAAATGATCATGAACAGGGTATATTTTTAGAGACCGCACACCCAGTTAAGTTTCTCGATGTTGTCGATAAAGCATTTAAAAGACATCAGGATTTTTCAAAAAAAATAAATTCTTTTGGCGATAAAAAGGAAGTTTTTCAAGCCCTTCCAATTGATTTTGAATCCTTCAAAGAAGCTTTGATGGCTTAGTGTCACTCATGAATTAAAACCTTATTTAGCTTTATCCCAAGCGATGAATCCACCCTTGAGGTTATACAAATCTTTGAATTCATTTTTAGCCATTATTTGGCAGGCTCGAGCACTTCTTAATCCACTACGGCAATACATCACATAGGTCTTTGTTCGATCTAACTTTTTTACTTTAGTAGCAAAAGAAGATTCCATCACGTTGATATGTATGGATTTTGGGATTACGCCTGAAGAAAGTTCACCAGTATTTCGGACATCTATCACAACGAGGTCCTTATCGTTTTTTAGTGCTTCAAACTCTATAATATTTATGGATTGGTACTTTTTTTTTAAAAATGAGAACATAAGTTTTTGAGTTTTTACATCACAAGACCGGCTTCAATTTAGCTGATTTTTAGAAAAGAATGATCTTGTCTTAGAATTTTTTTAAAATGGTAATGACCTTCAGTCAGTAGGTTCCCACCTTTTTTGTATTCTATCGAATAGACCTAGTCTTTAAAGTGTTAATCTTTTTACTTTTTATAAAAATCTGTTCAAGAATCACTGCTGATTAGATTTAGATTTTATCCATATCTGTCATTATAGTTTTAAATTTACCTTTCTTTTTTATTACGATTTACTTCCATTAATTGATTTCGGATTGAAGTTTTTTCTGTGCGTGTTTATCGTTCATATTTTTCGCATTGGTATGACTTAAATACATTAAATAAGCCCAGATTTTTAATCACTAATTGATAAATTTTTTTAATTACCTCAGACTTTCTATCTTAACATGCCAAAGAGATTACGTATCGAAAGACAAAAGTTTACAAATTCGCCATTTTTAAGAAATATTCAGCCCTGGGTATTTTTTCCATCTGCTTTTCTGATTATCCTTTTTGTCATTTTGACACTTTATTTACAAGAATTTATAGGCACTTTTTTCGAATCCGTTCAAACTTATATTTCCGTCAAATTTGGATGGCTCTATGTATCAGCAGTAAATGTCATCTTAGTATTCTGTTTGTACCTGGGGTTGAGTCGTTTCAAAAATATTAGATTAGGAGGTCCCGATGCCCAACCGGAATTCAGTACTTGGGCCTGGTTGAGTATGCTGTTCAATGCGGGCATTGGCTTGGTACTCATGTTTTATAGTGTCGCCGAACCGATGATACATTATTCTAAACCTCCTTATGGGATAGGGGGAACTTTGTTGGCAGCCAAAAACGCCTTGAATATTTCTTATTTGCATTGGGGACTGCATGGTTGGTCTATTTATGCATTGATGGGTTTGTCAATGGCATTTTTTAGATATAATAAGGGACTTCCATTGGGTGTAAGATGGGTGCTTTACCCCCTACTTGGAGATCGTTTGAAAGGGCCTATAGGTCACATTATAGATGTTATGGCAGTCGTAGCCACCATGTTCGGTTTGGCCACGACATTAGGCTTAGGTATTCAGCACATCAATGCAGGAATGCATTACCTTTTTAATGTTGAAGAGAGTACCAACTTACAGATAATTTTAATCGCGATCATAACCTTAGGCGCGACCTTATCTGTTGTTTCAGGCTTACATAAAGGTATAAAGGTTTTGAGTAAAATGGCCTCGGTTATGGCCATCATACTTATGGGATTTATACTCGTGGTGGGTCCCACCTCATTTATTCTTGGATCAACGGTACAAAGCACGGGCTATTATCTCCAAAATCTCATAGCTACAAGCACATGGATGGAAGTCAATACGGAAAGTAGATGGATGGATAGTTGGACCTTTTTTTACTGGGGGTGGTGGTTTGCTTGGGCACCTTTTGTAGGATTATTTGTGGCTAGAATATCTAAAGGTCGTACCATTAAAGAATTTTTAATTGGTGTGGTGATCGCCCCAACGCTAGCAACCATAGTTTGGATATCTATTTTTGGAAGTACCTCCTTACATATTGAAATTTTTGGTTCAGGGGGTATGACTGAGGCGGTCAATCAGGACATAACTACGGCTTTATTTAAACTTTTAGAGCATTTTCCATTGCCTTATTTAAGCATCTTATTTGTGGTGATTGCAGGCGTTATTTTCTTTATCACCTCCTCTGATAGTGGTTCATTAGTGATTGACTTTATTACCAGTGGGGGTCAAGAAAATACACCTGTTCAATTACGCATTTTTTGGGCGTTATTAGAAGGGGCTGTTGCTGCAGTCCTACTTTGGGGAGGTGGACTCATCGCTTTGCAAACAGGATCTCTTGTGACTGGACTTCCCGTTTGTTTACTCATTCTCATCGTCTGCTACTCGATATTAAAAGCGTTGCGAACGTATGAAACAAAGGCCAATAAAGGCGCTAATCCTTAGTTGCATGACGGTCTTTTTTGTAGTAAGGCATTTTTGTGGGGGTTAAAGTTTTATTTCCTAGGATAAGGTCTGCTGCTTTTTCGGCAACCATTAATACAGGGGCATAGATATTACCATTGGTCACATAAGGAAAGACAGAGGCATCTACTACGCGAAGATTCTCTACGCCATGAACCTTTAAGGTGTTGGGGTCTGTTACCGATAGCGCATCTGTACCCATCTTACAAGTAGAGCTGGGATGGTAGGCACTTTCACCTTCTCTCGCGATAAAATCTAGAATTTCTTCATCTGTTTGAACGGCTGGACCCGGTGACAATTCTTTACCCATAAACGGACTCATAGCTTGAGTATCGATGATTTTTCTCGACAAACGAAGGGCTTCACACCATTCTTTCCTTTCATTTTCTGTAGAAAGGTAGTTAAATAAAATACTGGGATATTCAAGTGGATCACCAGATTTTATTTGTATTCGACCCCTTACATCGGTGCCCATAGGTCCCACATGTAATTGGAAACCATGGCCCTCACTTGGCGCAGTGCCGTCATAACGAATGGCCAAAGGTAGGAAGTGGAACTGGAGATTGGGGTAGCTTACCAAGTCATTACTGCGGATAAAGCCGCCGGCTTCAAAATGATTAGTAGCGCCTATTCCTTTTTTTCTAAAAAGCCAATCAAATCCAATTTTTGGGGCTCGCCACGGATTCAAGGAAGGGTATAAGCTTACCGGCTTTTTACAGGCCCATTGTACATATACTTCTAAATGATCTTGCAGATTTTCACCAACTCCAGGAAGATCTTTTATGACCGGTATACCCAGTTTTTTTAAATGATCTGCACGACCAATTCCTGATACTTGAAGTAGTTGAGGTGAATTGATCGCACCTCCACAGCATATGATTTCTTGAGCAAAGACCTTTTTTATTTTATTACCTTTTTTGAAAGTGACACCGATGGCTTTTTGGCCATCAAATAAGAGACGCAAGACCATGGCTTGTGTAATGACTGTCAAATTTTTACGATTTTTAACCGGATGGATATACGCACGCGCTGCGTTGAGCCTACGCGAATTATAGATAGTTTGATCAAACCGTCCAAAGCCCTCCTGTTGAAATCCATTTACGTCATCAGTTAAGGGATAACCGGCTTCCTGTACGGACTTAAAAAAAGCGTCAAATAGGAGATTTTCGCAAGTGGGGGTAGTAAGTTTTAAATTACCTTGATCTCCTCTATAATCATCACCCCCCACCAGGCGGGTTTCTACTTTTTTGAAATAGGGCAAACAATGTGCATAGTCCCAATGCTCAAGTCCTTTGTCTCCAGCCCATTTTTCGTAGTCCATGGCATTTCCTCGAATCCAAATCATTCCATTGATACAACTAGATCCCCCCAATACTTTACCCCTAGGTTGCGCAATTTTACGATTATACATAAATGGTTCGGGATCGGAATTATAGCCCCAATTATAACTGTTACCTGTGAGTAGATAAGTAAGTGCTGCGGGCATATGTATTCGGAAATCCCATTTGTAATCGGGCCTTCCTGCTTCTAGTACCAGCACCTCATTGGAAGGGTCTTTACTTAATCGATTGGCCAGTACTGCCCCTGCAGATCCGCCACCGATAATGATATAATGGTGAGGTATGGAATCAGTTTGGCTTTTTAAGTTCATGTGTAAATTATTGTGCGTTCAGTACAGTTCATAAAAGCGGCAGAGGCATCGATAAGTATACAGTATATTTTTGTCGATATAAAATGCTAGATAGCATTATTAGAACTCCATCATATTTTAGTTGAACTTTTCATTCTATGTTTTTTTCAACATCGTCATTAGGAAATTTGGCTTACCGTTGTAGGAACTTTAGTTTCTTTAATGCTACGGATGCCTCCTTCAATATCAATCAACTGATGATAACCTCTTGATTTGAGTATCGAATTAAATATCATAGAGCGATAGCCTCCAAGACAGTGGATATGATATTCGGTTTGTTTATCTAGTAATTCCAGATGATTATTAATGAAGTCTAATGGAATGTTTTGAGCACCATTAATTTGTTCTGCTTGGAATTCATCAGGCTTACGAACATCTATTACATTTAGGGACTTCTTTGAGTATTGCTTTAAGAATGTTTCTGCTGAAATTGAAGTGATGGTCTCCACATCTTTACCTGCATCTACCCAAGTAGTAAATCCTCCTTCAAGATAGCCTAATGTATGATCATAACCCACCCTTGACAGTCGGGTAATGACCTCTTTTTCCATTCCTTTACTCGCAATGAAAACAATTGGCTGATTCAAGTCATTTATCAAAGCACCTACCCAGGGAGCAAAACTTCCCGTGATACCTATAAAAATGGCGTTGGGTATATGGCCTTGAGCAAATTCCTCTGGTTCTCGCGTATCCAATACAAGTGCCTTTTCATGTTCGACCAATGATTCAAAGAGGTCTATATCCAATGCAACCATTCCTTGTTTTAATACCTCATTGATACTTTTAATTCCTGATTTATTTAATTGCGCATTTTTTGCAAAATACTGGGGTGGCGGTAGGATGCCCTCAGTAACTTCTTTGATAAATTCTCCTTTGGTCATGTCTGCCCTCAAGGCATAATTTGTCCTCTTTTGATTGGCTAAAAGATCTTGTGTTTCATTACTCATATTTTTTCCGCAGGCAGATCCTGCACCATGAGCAGGATAAATGATGATATCGTCTGGCAAAGGCATTATTTTATTTCGAAGACTTTCATAGAGCATCCCGGCTAAATCTTCTTTGGTAAAGGAGGTTTTTATAGCCAGATCAGGACGTCCAACATCTCCAATAAATAAAGTATCACCAGTAAACAATGCATGGGCCTTACCTTCTTCATTCTTTAGTAAATAGCAAGTACTTTCTAGAGTATGACCTGGAGTATGTAAGGCTTGTAAGGTTACTTTTCCTACATTGAAAACTTGATGATCTGTGGCCATAATGATGTCATAATCTGTATGAGCTTCAGGACCATAGACTATTTCAGCTCCTGATTTATTTGCTAGATCTAGATGACCCGATAAAAAATCTGCGTGAAAATGAGTTTCAAAAATATATTTAATTTTCGCTTTTTCTTTTTTAATTCTCTCCAAATAAGGGTCAATTTCTCTTAATGGATCAATAATGGCCACCTCACCTTCACTTTCTATGTAGTAGGCCCCTTGTGCCAGACATCCTGTATAGATTTGTTCAATTTTCATATCATTGAATTTTTTTTGTCATTTTATTAATTTCTTCGGGATTAATTACCTTCTTTTCTTAAGAACTCAATCGCTGCAGTTGAATCTTTAAAAATAGTTTTTTCCATAGGTCCAGTAATCATTTTTTTTGTAGTAAAGATTGCGTCTAAAGAAGGATGTAACGCGTACCATAAAATTCTTATATTTTTTTCATTTAATTGCATTATGAGCCGTTTAACTCCCTTGACACCGCTGCTATCTATATATTGAACAGTACTTAAGTCTATTAATAACGCATGATTATTAGTATTTGAGAGGATCATGTGCTGATTTATTTGCTGCTCAATTGATTCGATATTAATAGTAATTATAGGAGTATCAATTTTCAAAATAAACAGGGGGTGATTTTTAGTAGTTTTACTATTCTCAGTAGGAGCTGGTAATGCTTCTCCCTTTTCATCAAAGGGCTTGACTTGAATCTTAGGAAAAGTAGATTTGTATGCGAGTAGTAGTACATATAGGCCCATTCCAGAGGAAATACCCCATATCATCCCAAAGAATAGGGTAATAATAAGGGTAAAGCCAAGCATAAAAAAATCAAGGAAATGGGTCTTCCACAATTCATAAGGATATTTAAAATCAATTAAACTTCTGAGAGCCACCAAAATGATTGCAGCTAAAACAGGATAAGACAGGAGCGCAAAAATATCTGTAAAAAAAAGCAAGGTCAATGCGATTAGGCAGGCGCTAATGACCCCCGAAAAAGGGGTTTGAGCTCCTGCGCTGAAATTTACCGCAGATCTCCCAAATCCACCCGTAACGGGGAAGCTCATGAACAAAGCACCGATAAAATTAGCACTTCCTAAAGCGACCAATTCAGTATTTGCATTGACGATATGATCTTTTGATTGTAAGGCAAGGTTTTTACCTACAGAAAAAGATTCAATGAATGAAATCAGTGCGAGTGTGAGTGCCAAAGGCAAAAGGAGCGCCATCTGCCCTAGATCGATCTTTGGCAAATTGAAGTGGGGTAAGCCCATGGGAATTTCGCCAATGAAATTGAGGCCGAAAAGGTGCTGCTCAAATAAATGCACCATCCCAATGGAAGTAATAACGATGATTAATGTTCCCGGTAATTTTGGCGCCCACTCTTTAAGAGCATACAATAATAGCATAGAAAACAAACCTATGGATGCGGTTAATATGTCGATTTTTCCTAAATTAGTGGCGATACTGGTCAATAGGACGATGATATTTCCTTTTTGCATATCGATGCCCAATAAGGGCCCCAATTGATTCAGGCCTATTAGAATGGCAGCAGCAGAGGTAAATCCACTAATAATGGGTTTAGATAGTAATTGGGTTATGAATCCCATTCTCATAAAACCCAAAAAAGTCTGAATAATACCTACCATTAGGGTTAAAATGATGGCTAATTGGATGTATTCTTGGGATCCAATGACCGCTAATAGCCCTAATCCGCTTGCGATAAGCAATGAATCCATAGCTGTGGGGCCAACTGAAAGTTGTCTAGACGACCCAAATAATGCATACATTATTTGAGGGACGAGAGAGGCATACAAACCATAAATAACGGGTAGACCTGCTATCAAGGCATAGGCCATACTTTGGGGAATTAACAAAACGCCCACCGTTAGTCCAGCAAAAATATCCCCTTTTAACTTAGTTGTAGAATAATTTTGAAGCCAACTTAGCGGTTTTAATATGGCCATTTAAGAAAAGATAAATAGTAGTTACATTGAAATTTAAAAGCTAAGTTAACCATTGTAAGAGATTAAGAGTTGAAGGATGAGTGATTTGTTCAAATTCAAAATTTATGGTTCTCAGAATGTGATTTCGTATTCAGAGTACTCGAACTCAGCCCTCAAGTATTCGATTTCTCGATGCCTATTGGTACGATATGATTTTCTATGTAATGGTAATTTGATGGGCAAATGATCTGTGAACTTTAGATTTTCAATATAAGCGTAGGTGGGAGGGTGAAAGACCAATGATCCTAAAAAGGTAGCGTTATTTTCATCAAAATAATAGATCCATTCCTCTGTAGTTGAATGATTGCTATTTTTTTTAGGGTTATAGTTGGCTTTTATAGCATGAGCCTGCTGACCACTCCGTAAAGTTACAGATCCAAGCGCAGTTAATATCGTACCTGCATCTAGTAGTTTAAAAGGCATGCCTAATACATATAGTGAACTCATGACTATTTGCGTCGGGTCTTTTTCTGTAAGTATGTCGTTTTGAAATTGCCTTGCCCCATCTGTACTGTAAGTAATACGGTGATGAAGATCATTTTCTTTCCAGGTTATTTCAGCTGAAAATTGAGGATAAAATTTATATCGATGAAGCTGAACGTTATCTTTTTCAACGCTACCGTCAGCAAAATAGAGGATTCCATGTTTGACATAAGTAAGATTTTTGATGCGCTGCCAAGTGTCCAAACCGCCCGCATTTTTAATGGTCTTTATGAGTACGGATTTAGCTTTCGAATCTTTTATCAGCTCAAAAGGATCGGTAATCGCATTTTCTTTTTCTAGAGGCTGACAACCCAAACTATAAATCAAGATAAGTATGAATATGTACTTTGCTAAAGGTCTTTTCATGTCGGGATACCTATCATTTCCTTACTTTATTCAAAAATAATGATTTCTTTTGGATCTATAGTCAATTGAATGAGATCACCAGGTCGGTAGACCTTTACCTCATCAAATGCCATCAAATCGAGGTCCTGATAAACAGAAATCAATAATTTATGATTTCCTCCATTGAAGATGACCTCTTTTACGCAACCTTTAATCATTCCCTTAGAATTAATTTCTACATTTTCAATCCAAATTCCAGTCGAGCATTTGATGTTTAACAGTTCATGACTTTCACTTTCACTTAGAAGGTTTATAATCCCGAAAAGACATGCAATTTGAGGAGTTTTTGGATACTGATAAACCTCACGAGGCTTTCCTTTTTGAGTGATCGATCCATTATCTAACACCCATATTTCATCGGCGATTTCCATGGCATCGCGGGTGTCATGGGTCACTAAAATCACAGTGGTATCTGTTTTTTTTGCCAGTGATTTAGTTTCTATTAATAAGTTTTGCTTTATTAAAGGATCAAGGTTACTGAACGGTTCATCCATCAAAATAACTTCAGGTTCATTTGCCAATGCCCTGGCAAAAGCAACCCGTTGTTTTTGTCCTCCAGATAGTTCTTGAGGATGTTGTAGTCTCAGTGATTCCAAACCGCACATTTCGATGAGCTGTTCAACTCTATTTTTTTTGTAAACTTCTCCATATTCAAGTAGGGCATAGTTAAGATTCTCTACTACGGACATATTTGGCTTCAAGGCATAATCTTGGAAAACTAATTTTATTTCTTCATGACCCGCAATCAGTTTTTCTTTTGGTCCCTGAAGTTTTTTGTTATTCAAATAAATAGATCCTGAATCAGATTCGATCAAGCCTGCAATTATTTTTAATAGGGTTGTTTTTCCTGAACCGCTCATTCCTACCAAAGATATGAGCGCACCTTTTTTAACAGTGCCAGAGATATGGTTTAGGACTTTTTTTTGACCAAATGACTTGGTGATGTTTTTTATTTGAATCAATGTATCGAATGCTTTTTTTGTATTAAACAATTCTTAATGAAAAAATGAATTGAGAGGTGAATATAAGCGATTTACATAAAATTGATGTCTGTAATTAGACTGATCACTTCACTTTATAGAATTCAGAACAAATATTCATTCTAATGTCACTTAACACCAAATGATATTTATTTATATTATTATTTATTTCTTTATAAGAAATAAACTACTCCCATAAGGCCTACAAGTCCTAAAACGATGGTATATGGGAGTGCCATCCAAATCATTTTAACATAGGACAACCTTATGGCCGGTGCAAGTGCGGAGGTCAATAAAAACAGAAAGGCAGCTTGTCCATTTGGCGTTGCCACGCTGGGGAGGTTTGTTCCCGTATTAATGGCGATGGCCAAAGTTTCAAATTCTTTTCTAGTGATCAAATCTGAATCAAAGGCAGTCTTCACTTCGTTGATGTACACTGTAGCTACGAAAACGTTATCGCTGATCATAGATAGTAGTCCATTGGCGGCATAGAATAAGGCGGGTTGCATAGATTTATCTTGTTCCAAAACATATTGTATAATGGGTTTGAATAAATGCAAATCGTGAATCATTCCTACGATGACAAAAAAGACAGCCAATAACGCAGTAAAAGGTAAAGCCTCTTCAAACGCATGTCCGATACGATGTTCATCAGTAATACCTGTTAAAGCAGTTTGCAACACAATGATAGTCAAGCCTATGAGCCCTACGGGAGCAAGGTGAAAGGCCAAAGCCACAATTAGAAATACAGCAGAAATGGCTTGAATCATCAGGGCGTATTGTTCTCCTTTCGACCTCTTATTATCTTCATCTATCAAAAAACTTTCGATGATTTTTTTTGCAATTTTTGGTAATTTAGCCCCGAAACCAAACTTCCCACTCAACTCCAATAATACACAGGTCAACAGACCGGAAGCTAAAACTGGCAGAGTAATAGGAGCCATAGCATAAAAGAATTGCATAAAATCCCATCCTAGTTTTTCACCAATTAATAAATTCTGAGGTTCACCAACAATGGTACAAACACCTCCCAAGGCGGTACCTACAGCTCCATGCATGACTAAACTTCTCAAAAAACTTCTAAATTGGTCTAATGTTTCCCCACTTAGTTCTTCCTTATCCAGAGTGCCGCTTCCGTTGTCGTCACTTGGGCTTGAGTGAACTTTATGATATACTTGGTAAAAACCAACAAAAACACTGATCAGCACTGCAGTGACCGTTAGGGCATCTAAAAAAGCACTTAAAAAAGCTGAAATAAAACAAAAAAGTATAGAAAGGACAATTTTAGAGCGTACTTTTATAAATATTTTACCGAAAATGAACATCAATAGAGGCTTCATAAAATAAATACCGGCAACCATAAATACCAATAGGAGAAGCACTTCTAGATTCCCTTCTATTTCATGGAATACTGTTTCAGGACTGGTCATTTTCATTAATATCACTTCCAGCGCGATCAAGCCTCCAGATTGGAGGGGATAACATTTAAGGGCCATGGCCAAAGTCAATATAAATTGACCAATAATAAGCCAGCCAGTAGCTGTGGGTCCTATGATCAAAAGTAAAAATGGATTGAGCACTAAAAAGGCTAAAATCGTTTTTTTATACCAATGGGGCGAGTTGCCTAAAAATGAGTTATATAGCTCCATATAAAATTATTTGTTTGTAGAATTGCAGTATCGATATCAATATGTAGGCGTTCTCTAAGCATCCTCTATTGTATTCTTCAGAGCAATATATATAGCGAATGAAGAAAATGCAAAATGTATCATCAGCAAAAAGAATTTGATAGGAATTAATTTATCTAAATCGGTTAAGTTAAAAACAAAGTATTTAGGTCTCTTTTGTAGTCGTCTTATTGCTTGTTCTACCGCGTACAGATTTACTCATGATGATGGGGTAAATCGATATTCTGATCATCCTTGATAACTCATCCTGTATATTGTGCCACTTTTGTCATCTGAGATGAGTATTGAACCATCTTTAAGCACCAAAATATCAACGGGTCGTCCCCACGCCGTATTCGTGCTCTCATTTAAAAAACCTTTAACAAAAGTTTCGTAATTGACGCCAACGCCATTCTCCTCGGTGACAAGGGATAGTTTATGTCCGGTGTGGCCAGCATTTTTGGATCGGTTCCAACTGCCATGTTCAGGAATGATTATTTTATTTTTATAATAAAGGGGAAACATATTTCCCGTGTAAAACTTAAGACCTAAAGGAGCGATGTGTGGCCCTAAATTGAATGCTGGAGACGTATAATTCTCACATTTTTTATCCTGACCAAATTCAGGATCTAATATGAGTCCGGCATGGCAATAAGGAAATCCAAAATGTTGACCTGCTTCACTGAGTCTATTCAATTCACAAGGAGGCAATTCATCACCTAGTAAATCTCTACCATTATCTGTAAACCACATTTCTCCTGTTATTGGATGCCAGGTTAAACCAACGGTATTCCGTACACCTTTGGCCACTATTTCTCGATTGGTTCCATTGGCATCCATACTGATAATTGAGGCATAATAGGTATCATCTTTGGTTTCACAAACATTACAAGGAGCACCTACGGGTACATATAACTTACCATCCGGCCCGAAAGCGATGTACTTCCATCCATGATGGCTGTCTTCAGGGAAGTCATTGTATATTAAAGTGGCTTTGGGATTATTTAAGTGATCCTCAATAGCATCATAGCGCCATAGCTTATTTATTTCAGCAACATACAGTGCGCCATCTTTGAAGGCAATGCCATTAGGCATCATTAAATCCTTGGCTATAGTATACAGTGTATCCGCTTTCATATCATTGTTTCTGTCTTGGAGGGCATAAACGGAACCATTGGCCTTATTGCCAACAAACAGCGTTCCATCCGGGCTCATGGCCATAGATCGGGCATTATCTACGCGGCCGTACACTTCCACTTGAAAGCCCTTTGGCATTAGTAGAGAATCTAGAAAGAGACCCTCTTCTGAAGTCAAATTTGCTTGTTTTGAATAAACTTGTGAGGCGGGATCAGTACATGCTAGGATGATAAAGGTTAGGGTTAAAAAAAATAGTGACTTCATACTTACTTAAATTTTAAACGTTATTCATTATCAACCGTTAAGATACTCATTTACATATTACAAGAAGACAATGCATCAGTTTAATTGTTTTCTGAATGAATCTGAGTTCTGTCCTTCTAAAGCTTGCTTTATCGACATCGGTATCATTGGATATTTTCGATTGTTTTTCTCCGTATCCTTTGGCTAAGATTCGAGATTCATAGATTCCCCTTAGACCAAATAGGCTTTTACCGTGTCAGAGTACCGCTGAGACAGTCGCAGGTCACTTTCCTAATTACCCACACCATTTTTATGAGAGGCAAGTTCAATTCGACAATATTTGCTTTTTGAAAGGCTAATATACATCTCACCTAAACCTGTAAGATCATTTTCAGGAATTTCAGTACTAATTAGAGATAAAATGGATATCAAGTTCCAATCAATCCTCATAGGCCTCAGTGGTATTTGTTTGGAATTCTCTCATGATGCTTAATTAATCTTGGATGACTTTAATTTTGAATGAATAATTCATGATAATCCCATTCATTTGTTCAGAAATACCTATATAATTATAAAAGAATAAGGTATCAGATTTAAAGATTTTAATAGCATACATTTCACTTTGATCGTGCACAATAGAATTTTCCCCATCGATATTGGTGATTAGTGCTTTAGAAAAACCAATAGAAACTGTCATATTTCATACGAGTAAGTTGGGCATTGGTTTATGAGATTTGGCCAAAGTCGATCACCTGAGTTAAGAGTAAGCATTTCCCTGAAGTAACGTCTTACCCTTGAGTAAAAGAGAATTATAAGTAACTGAAAAGCAAATAGATTGAGCGATGTATCATTTGATTTTTTCATTCAATTTTAAAATTAATTTATAGTTTTTTGTAAAAAAACAGAAGATTCATAAAATAGATGCTTTTAATGAAGAGGTAAGTGAAATTCATGGCGTCATATTCCTTCAGGCCCAGCTATCTCTGACTTCTCCAAAGATAATGATTAAAAGGAGTGTAAAAACATGAAAAAATAGATTCTAGATAGATTAGCAGCATCCATAGGTGAAGATATTTTGCTATTGCTTACACAGAAAATGGATAAAAGTTTCACTGATTGAGATAGTAAAATTAATCGTTTATAGATTTGAGTGACATCAAAAAAATAAAAGATTCTTTAGGATTACCTTTGAATGGATTAAATGAACAAATGTTTTAGAGTAATTTAATTTTAGCAATGTACCTGGACCAAATGAATTTGAGAGATTCTTAAAAAAAGCGTTAGCTAGTCATTTTTGATTCTTTGTTATTTTTATACCTCTTGAGCAGTGAATTTTTTCATTCTTCAAAAAAACTTTGTCAAAATCGGACAAAGGATAAATACTAAATGCCATGATAACTCTTATTGAAAATGCTTTTAATCACCTAGACCGAATAGCGATTAGTGATAATAATCAAAGTTATACCTATCGGCAACTTTTGGATGCATCACAAAAAATTGCTATTACTCTTTTAGAAGATAAAAAAGACCTTAATGAGGCTAGAATTGCTTTTATCGTGGCCCCTAGTTTTGAATACGCATGTATTCAGTGGGGGATTTGGCGTGCAGGCGGCATTGCGGTCCCACTTTGTGTCAAACATCCTTTCGATGCTATAAAGTATGTAATTGACGATGCTCAGGCTGAGGCAGTGGTTTTTTCATATGGTTACAGAGCGCTTATTGAGCCTTTATTTCAAGATTTTGAATTAAGAAGAATTTCCATAGAAGCTGTAATGCTGTCAGCAGAGGAGGAAAAGTCAAGGCTACCACAGATTACCCTTGATCGGAGAGGCATGATCATTTATACCAGTGGCACGACAGGCAGACCCAAAGGAGTGGTCAGTACCCACCAAAACATTGAAGCTCAGATTAAGTCCCTAGTGATTTCATGGGAATGGACAAAAGAAGATCACATATTAAATATTCTCCCACTTCATCACGTACATGGGATCATTAATGTTTTAAGCTGTGCACTGTGGAGTGGGGCTTGTTGTGAATTCTTAGAAAAATTTGAGGCAAAAAAAGTATTCGATGTCTTTTGTAGACAAGAGGTCGATCTGTTCATGGCCGTTCCAACGATTTATTACCGCCTCATTCATTATTGGAAGGAATTAACTGCAGCAGATCAACTAAAAATAGCTGCTTCCTTTAAGAATTTTCGACTGATGGTGTCGGGGTCTGCGGCTTTACCGATTTCTACTCTCGAGGAGTGGGAGAAGATCAGTGGTCATACTTTATTAGAACGATATGGGATGACTGAAATGGGTATGGCCATAAGTAATCCCTATAGAGGAACTCGAAAGCCTGGTCATATTGGCGTAGCCCTTGCCGGGGTTACGATAAGAATAGCAGATGAAAATAACCATACTGTAGTCGATGGCATATCAGGAGAAATTCAAGTCAAAGGGCCCAATGTTTTTAAAGAATATTGGGGGAAACCATGCGAAACCGAAGGATCCTTTATAGATGGCTGGTTCAAAACGGGTGATATAGCTGTTTTTGAAAAAGGTAGTTATAAAATATTGGGTAGAAATTCAGTTGACATCATCAAATCAGGAGGTTATAAAATATCTGCTTTGGAGATCGAAGAAGTACTCAGGAGACATCCAGCTATTGAAGATTGTGCCGTAGTAGGTATTCCGGATGAGGAATGGGGAGAAATCATAGGGGCAAGTCTCATCATGACTCGTGATCAAGAAACCACTACAGCAATAAAGGAATGGCTAAAAGATAAACTACCTGAATATAAAATACCTCGAAAATATTTAATTCAAACTGATTTCCCCCGAAATATAATGGGCAAAGTCACCAAAAAAGTATTGCAAAAAATATTTATCGAGGACGCAAATAAATAGGCTTGAATTAAAAATAATATTATCAATTATTTGTGAGCGATCATAAAAAATACTTGTATTTCTTTTTCGGTGTAATGCGTTCCCGAGACCTGGATTCAAGGATAAAGGAGATAATTTAAAGATAGGATTGAAGCTTCGTTCTTAAAGTGCATATAGTAATTAGACATCGTACAAAATACCTGGGAATAATGCTTAGAAATCACTTTCATGCAGCCTTCTAAAAAGCATCACCCTTATTTATTAACTTCATAAACGGAGCAAGTACCCATCGTTGGAATGAGCTTTTCTCAGTAAAAAAAATTATACGCGTTCTATAACCAGAGCACTCGCGCCTCCGCCGCCATTGCAAATGGCAGCACAACCAATAGTGGCATCTTTAGATTGCAATACGTTTTGCAGCGTAGTGACAATTCTCGCTCCTGAGGCACCCAAAGGATGACCCAAAGAAACGGCGCCGCCATGTATATTTACCTTTTTGATATCGATATTCAATATTTTGTTAAAAGCCAAAGGCACCACAGAAAAAGCCTCATTGACCTCGAAGTAATCCACATCACCAAGATCTAACTTAGCAAGAGTCAAGGCTTTTGGAGCGGCATGGGTTGGTGCCGTGGTAAACCATGCAGGTTCATGAGCGGTATCTGCAAAAGATAAAATTTTTGCTAATGGATTTAAATCAAATTTTTTGACTGCGATAGGACTTGCCAAAATCAAGGCTGCTGCCCCATCATTCATCGTTGATGCATTGGCAGCGGTCACCGTGCCGGTTGGTGAAAATGAAGCACGCAATTGGGGTATTTTTTCAAATTTGACATTTTTATACTCTTCATCTTCAAGGATGAGTCTGGGGTCGCCTTTCCTTTGTGGTACAGAAACTCCTACTATTTCATTGGATAAAACTCCATTTTCAGTATTAAAAGCAGTATTTTGGTAAGAGCGAATGGCATAGGTATCTTGTTCTGCTCTTGTGATATCGTATTTTGCAGCCGTTTGATCAGCAAAGACACCCATTGCGATTTCGTCATAAGGATCTAGTAAACCATCTTTATGTAATCCGTCGATCAAGGCTGCATTACCATATTTATAACCATATCTGGCTTTGGGAATGTAATAAGGAATGGCAGACATGTTTTCCATGCCCCCCGCGATTAAAACATCCGCTTGACCCAACATAATGCTTTGAGCAGCGAACATGATAGATTTGGCACCAGAGGCGCAGACTTTATTTACCGTAGTACAAGGGGCAGTATTTGGAATACCAGCGGCTAGGGCAGCTTGACGAGCGGGTGCTTGGCCTAAATTGGCCGAGCAGACATTACCCATAAAAACTTCGTCAACATTTTTTGGGTCAAGATTTCCTTTTTCTAAGGCTCCTTTAATCGCTGCGGTACCTAATTCAGTCGCTGATACATTGGCAAACATTCCACCAAAACTACCCAGGGGGGTACGAACCGCAGACACGATATAAACTTCTTTATTTGACATCTTTCTTTTATTAATACAACAAAGATAATTTTTCTTCAGTTATATAGGCCCATACCTTCAGGTAAGTGAATCGGTAGCGTGCTTGAGATCAGTTTGGGAGTCAGATTTAGTGATTAATGATGCGAAACCTAGCAGTTGATTTTTTAATGTATTTTTATAGAATTCATACCCTTTAACAGCCGGCCTCTGAATCAATTCAGTATAAAAAAAAAGTTTATAACGATTCTCTTTAAATATCATGTACTCTCAAGAGGTTAAGACAGATGTAATGATTTATTTTTAAGTAATTAGAGCTGAATTTGGCATAAAAGAAGGGTCTTGTCTACCTTTGCGCCCGCATGATCAGTATTGATAATATTAGTTTTTACCTAGGTGAGCGAATTCTCTATGAGGACGCTTCTTTATTCATCACACCTAAAGACAAAATAGGTCTCATTGGCCTCAACGGTACGGGTAAATCTACTTTGCTCAAGATGCTGGTGGGAGAGGTAGAATTGGCTTCAGGAAATATTTCTCAAAGTAAAAGCACGTCGATTGGATTTTTGAATCAAGATCTACTGTCCTACCAAAGCGATGAACCCATTCTTGAAGTAGCTATGCAGGCTTTTCATCAGGCCCTTGATTTGCAACATCAAATAGATGTCATTCTTAAGGAAATGGAAGAGAATTACACAGATAAATTACTCCAAAGACTTTCTTTATTGCAGGAGCAGTTTGAAGCGGCTGATGGCTATAGGATTCAGTCTCAAGCGGAGGAATTGTTGGAGGGTATAGGATTTAAGACGGCAGACCTTAAACGACCACTTAGAGAGTTTTCGGGAGGGTGGAGGATGCGCGTTATGTTGGCTAAGTTACTTTTAGAGAAGCCTTCCTTATTGATGCTAGATGAGCCTACCAACCACTTAGATTTACCTTCTATACAATGGATTGAGTCCTACCTACAGAGTTATGAAGGGGCGTATATCATCGTTTCTCACGATCGCACCTTTCTCAACAGCACGGTCAATAAAATAGTCGAAGTATATGCGAGTAAACTCAATTTGTACTCGGGTAATTACGATTATTATCTTAAAGAAAAAGAATTACGCAATGAAGTACAGCAAAATGCTTTTGAAAATCAACAGCAAAAAATCAAAGAAGCTGAAAGATTCATAGAGCGATTCAAAGCAAAAGCGACTAAGGCCAAACAGGCCCAGTCCAAGGTAAAGCAATTGGAAAAATTAGATAGGATTGAAGCAGTTGTTGACGAAAACATGCAGGTCAATTTTAAATTTAATTTTAAGACCCAGTCGGGACGCCATGTAAAAAGACTTCAAGACATTAGTAAGTCTTATGGAGATTTAGATATTTTAGAAAAGGCAACTCTCGGTTTACAGCGTGGGGATAAGGTGGCATTGATTGGTGCAAACGGTAAGGGAAAATCAACTGTTTTACGTATCATAGCGGGTACCGAAGCCCATGAAGGTCAAGTGGAAACAGGTCACAATGTATTGATGTCCTTTTATGCCCAGCATCAACTGGAGGCGCTTAACATCAACAATGACCTCGTTGAAGAGCTTAAACAGGAAGGAACTGGTAAAAATGAGCAAGAATTACGTGGTGTATTGGGATGTTTTTTGTTCAGTGGAGATGAAGTATTCAAAAAAATAAAGGTACTCTCCGGGGGTGAAAAATCTCGGGTAGCTCTAGCCAAAGCCTTGATATCTGAAGCCAACTTTTTATTACTCGATGAGCCCACTAACCACCTAGATATGCTTTCGGTAGGTATTTTGGTGCAGGCTTTGCAGCAATATGAGGGTACATTTTTGGTGGTTTCACACGACAGGCATTTTATCACGAAGGTGGCCAACAAAATTTGGTGGATTGAAGATCATCAACTAAAGGAATATCCGGGTACTTATGAAGAATATCAGTGGTGGATGAGTCAGCGTACATCACCAACGAAATTGGCTGTAAAAAAAGAGAAAAAATTAAAGACCAAAGTCAAAGAAAAACCAATCAAGTTCAAATCTCAGACGACGTTGAAAAAGCAGATGACTGATGTAGAAGACCAAATACAGGAACGAGAGGCATTGATAAAATCTTTAGAAACAGAGATTACCCGACCAGAGATTTATCAGGATAGTGATAAACTTTCCAAATTAAATGATCAATTTCAAAAAGTGAAGCATGAATTAGATCAATTGACCAAAGAATGGGAAGTTCTGATCTCGTCTACCGAATAAGGAAAAATAACATCAATTTTATTATGTTATTTCTATAATTTTTATGTAACAAATAAAAATATGGCAATAAAAAAAAGGAAGTAGAAAAATAAAGATGAAAGAATAGTGGTAGCTCTTAAAGATGTTTATATTAGTAGCGAGGAGGGGAGTTGAACCCCTGGCCTCCGGGTTATGAATCCGACGCTCTAACCAACTGAGCTACCTCGCCATGTCTTAATGCATACATTTAAAGGAGCGCAATTTAACAACAAATTATTATTAATTATGATTGGGCTAATATTTTTTATTACCTTGTCGAAAATCTTTTTTTATGAATAAAAGTAAGTTTATAGGAGAATACAGCATCAATGCATCACGGAAAATGTTGTTTCCTTATATCAGTACTGCATCTGGACTTTCGCAGTGGTTCGCAGATGACGTCAATATCACAGAAGACAAAGTATATACCATGCTTTGGGATGGCGAGGTAAATAGGGCCAGAATTGTTTCGATCAAAGCCAATCAACATATTAAATTTGAGTTTGAGGGAGAAGATGATGACGATTTAAATTCCATCGAAATCCGACTGGAAATGAATGAACTGACCCAAGAGGTTTATATAAAAATTACTGACTATTCTGATTTAGATGATCAAGAAGTCTCCGATCTATGGGAAGGTTTGATACATGACTTGAAAGAAATTGTTGGTGGTTGATCGTTATAAAACATCTTTGTTTCTCATTTGAAGAGTAATGTTGAGAGAAAATGAAGAGGCTGGATAAACTCATTCTTAAGTCTTTTATTGGTCCGTTTTTCTTGACAACGATTGTTGCGACGTTCATTCTATTGGTCCAATATATGCTCAAATATTTCGACGATTTTGTTGGAAAAAATTTGGGATTCAAAGTTTTTGGAGAGTTACTATTTTATTTCAGTATCAATATTCTTCCAAATGCACTTCCACTAGGTGTTTTAATTTCCTCTTTGATGACATTTGGTAATCTGGGAGAAAATTTTGAGTTATCAGCCATAAAAAGTGCTGGTATATCTCTTACTAGGACATTGAGACCTATATTTTTTTTCATTTTGATTTTGACTACAGCTGCATTTTTCTTTAATGATTATGTAGTTCCAGCAGCCAATCTGAAGGCGTACAGCCTAATCTATGACATCAAACACCAAAAACCTGCTTTAGATATTAAAAAAGGAGTTTTCTACAATGGTATCCCTAATTATAGTATCAAAGCCAACGAAAAATTCAATGATAACATTACACTCAAGGATGTCATGATCTATGATCATACACGGAAAAATGGTAATAATTTTGTCATTTTGGCCGATTCCTCAAGAATGTTTTCAATGTACAACGATAAGTATCTGAAATTAGAACTTTTCGATGGACAATACTTTAATCAACAGGCGACTAAGAATAATCGGGTAGATCAATTTCAGCGCACTTCTTTCGATCAAATGTATATGATGTTCAGTCTATCTTCTTTTGATCTTAAAAGAACAAGGGAAGAGCTTTTTCAGAATAATAGGCAAATGAAAAATATTGAGGAATTGACAACAGATATTGATTCACTTCAGTCGGAGCAAGAATTAGCATTAATTGGATTACATGAATTTTCTAAAAAGTATTTGTTCCATCGCCTGGATCGAGAAGGTTATCAAAATGCAAAGCATGATTCTCTGAAGTTGAATAGCGATACCCTGATCGAAAATAATGGCCAACATAATCAGTCAAGAAAAGCAAAGGCTTCTTTGATTAACCTTAACTTTTCATCCCGTATTGCTTTTAGCCAATCAAGAGACAGCATCATACTAGAAGATGTACCGCTAACTTCAAGGCAAAAAATTCGAAAAGAATCAGGAGGGTCTTATTTGTTACCTAAGAATCAATTGAGTAAATTAGGTAAAATGAATCTGAAAGGCTTGGATTCTTTATTTACTAACGTGCGTAAAAGAGGTGCAATTCTGCAATGGGCGTTAACAAGGATCAGAACCTATAAGGTTAATATTTCAAGCAGTAAGTCTAAATTAAAGCGACTTAGATTTGAATCGGAGCGATATAAAATCGCCAAATTTAAAAAATACAGTCAGGCTTTTGCTTGTATGGTTATGTTTTTGATAGGGGCACCGCTTGGTGCCATTATCAAGAAAGGAGGGCTAGGTTTTCCAGTAATTATTTCCATCTTTTTTTATATTTTTTATTACGTCGCCAGCATACTCAGTGAGAAGTGGGCCGTTGCTGGTTTTGTTAATGGTGCTTATTCTGTTTGGATGGCAAACCTCATCCTATTGCCCATCGGTCTGTTTTTTTTGAGACAAGCTAGGGTGGATGCGCGACTTTTCGATAATGATTATTATTCAGTCGTGGTTGATAAGTTTAAACAACGCCTGTTCAAAAAATTAAAACATTAAAGAGTTGTATTCAAATTTAGTATTGATTAAATTTGCGCGTTATTGAAACATAATTGATCCATAGAGTTAATTTTTAAGATATAAATGTATTTAACAGCAGAGAAAAAACAAGAGTTTTTCAAAACACATGGTAAAGGAACTCAAGACACTGGCGCATCGGAGTCCCAAATTGCTTTATTTACCTACCGCATTAACCACCTTACAGATCATTTAAAGGTGAATAAAAAAGACCACTCAACCCGCTTAGGGTTGCTGAAGTTGGTAGGAAAGCGGAGAAGACTTCTCGACTTTCTCTACAAAAACGAAATTGAGCGATATCGTGCTATAATAGCCAAACTCAATCTAAGAAAGTAATAATATTTTAAGGGAGCTGTTTCAAGGTTCCCTTTTTTTTCAAATTTTGATTTAATAAAATTATGCTTCCATCATTCAAGCAAAAAACATTTTCATTACCTGATGGTACTTCTATCACCATTGAAACAGGTAAATTAGCTAAACAGGCAGACGGATCAGCCGTCGTAAAAGTGGGTGACATGATGCTGCTGGCTACCGTAGTATCCAAAAAAACTGCTGGAGATAATGTTGATTTTCTTCCATTATCAGTTGATTATCAAGAGAAATTCGCTGCGGCCGGAAAAATACCGGGGGGATTCCTAAAAAGAGAAAGTAGGCTTTCTGATTATGAAATTCTTATATGCAGATTGGTAGATAGGGCTCTAAGACCCTTGTTTCCTGATGATTACCATGCAGATACACAGGTAATGATCAGTCTCATTTCGGCAGATCCAAAGATCATGCCTATAGCTTATGCTGCCCTGGCAGCTTCCGCTGCATTGGCTGTTTCAGACATACCTTTCAATGGACCCATTTCAGAAGCCAAGGTAGCTCAAGTAGCAGGCGCTTATGTAGTAAATCCTTCTGTAGAGCAAAGCGCGGAAGCTCAAATGGAGTTGATTGTAGCAGGTTCGGCTGATAATATCACGATGGTAGAAGGTGAGTGTAAAGAAGTTCAGGAAGCAGAAATGCTCGAAGCGATTAAGGTAGCACATGAAGCAATCAAAATCCAATGTGCCGCTCAACTTGAGTTAGCTCAAGAGGTTGGAGCCACCGAAAAGCGTACATATGATCATGAAAATCATGATTTACCATTGGATGACATGATCAAGGCAGCTTGCTATGATCAATGTTATGCCGTGGCTAAGGAAGGTATTGCCAACAAAGAGATACGTAAAGAAAAGTTTGGTGCCATTATTGATACATTTGTTGATGGATTAGGAGAGGATCATCAGTATGATCATTTTTTGATACGAAAATATTACCATGATGTCCAAAAGGATGCGATTAGAAATTGTGTTATGGATTCAAGTGTCAGATTAGATGGGAGGCAATTAGACGAAATTCGGCCTATTTGGAGTGAAATAGATTATTTACCAGGTGCACATGGTTCTGCAGTTTTTACAAGAGGAGAAACTCAATCATTGACCTCCGTTACTTTAGGATCTAAAGTAGATGAGCAAATGATTGATGGTGCCATGCATTCAGGCTATAACAAATTCATTCTGCATTACAATTTTCCAGGATTTTCTACGGGAGAAGTAAGACCCAATAGAGGTCCGGGAAGAAGAGAGGTAGGACATGGAAATTTAGCCATGAGGGCTTTAAAGCCTGTACTTCCTATAGAAAGTCCTTATACCATAAGAATTGTTTCAGACATACTCGAATCTAATGGATCTTCATCCATGGCTACAGTTTGCGCAGGTACATTGGCTTTGATGGACGCTGGAATTCAAATAACCAAACCTGTATCAGGAATAGCCATGGGAATGATTTCTGAAAAAGACGGTTCTCGTTACTCGGTGCTTTCAGACATTTTAGGTGATGAGGATCATTTAGGTGATATGGACTTTAAGGTTACCGGTACACGAGATGGCATCACTGCTTGTCAGATGGACATAAAAGTAGATGGTTTGTCGTATGACATTCTTGAAGAAGCTATGGAGCAAGCCAAGAAGGGAAGGCTACATATTTTGGACAAGATTACAGATACTATTGAAGTGCCAAGGTCTGAAATGAAACCAAATGCCCCAAGATTGATTTCTATTGTCATTGATAGAGACATGATTGGTGCTGTGATTGGGCCTGGAGGTAAAGTAGTCCAGGAAATTCAACGTGAGACCGGCGCTACGGTGGTCATCGAGGAAACGCTCAAAGGAGGATTGGTGAATATCTTTGCAGTTAATAAAGAGGTACTAGATAAGGCGGCCAATTGGGTCAAAGGAATCGTGGCCATGCCTGAAGAGGGTGAAGTATATGAGGGTAAAGTTAAATCTATTATGCCATTTGGTGCTTTTATTGAATTCATGCCAGGTAAGGATGGCCTACTCCACATCTCTGAAGTGAAGTGGGAGAGATTGGAGAAGATGGAAGGTGTCATGGAGGTAGGAGAAGAAGTGAAAGTAAAGCTGATCGAGATAGATAAAAAGACGGGTAAATACCGATTATCAAGAAAGGTTCTACTACCTAAGCCTGAATAAATATGAGGAGTAAGCCCCCTAGGAATATCTTTTTTGTTTAATATGTTTACATCTTGCCAGGAGACCTTGATCATCTCACTCAAAAGATATCCATTGATGTTTTAAGATAGTGCTTAGATAAAAATTACGTACAGATTCACTCGAATGAGCTGAGCTTGTGCTTATTATTTAGGATTATTGTGTTAGCCTTTATATATTCATTAATTAAACCAAACAGATGACTTATTCTATAAAGTATTCTAAACTCTCATAGATGCTCTTATAACTTTGAAATACTCATTTATTTACAAATTCAGCCCCTACAATCACAGTAGCTACTTACAGCCTGGCAGAAAACAATACTAATGGTACGGTACTAGGAACTGTATAAGCTTCAGATCCTGATGGCGATACTCTAAACTTATCTGATTGCAAGTGACAATGATGCTGAATGCTTTAGTTTGGATAATGAGAGTGGAGAGTTGACCGTATCAACGAGTTCAGCACTTGACTTTGAGACGAAACCAACTTTTAATTTAGGCATTGAGGTTTCTGATGTTCATTAAGTGATTTAGCTATTTTTACCAACAGCTTAACTGATATTGATGAAGAAGAAGAGGAAGAAACTCTATCTCTCGCGGATGCCTCAGCGATAATCTATCCCAATCCCTCAAATGGCATCTTTAATACCAATATGGTAGCCTCGAAAGGAGCTGCGATTTATAACCTTTCTTGTAAAAGAATCATGGGGTCTACTGATAATCGCCTTGATGTGAGTTCGCTCAGTGCGGGAGTATATCTCATTGAGCTAGAGAATAGGAGTGGAGAACGCTTTTCGATGAAGTTGATCAAGGAGTAGATATAAATTATTTTATTTATTTGGACACCGCGTATTGAAATACTATTTTTTGTACCAAAAATAGCATATTTTGAGAGTATCTAGTAGCATATAAAATAATCATGCAAGTACTTTATTTGATAGAAAAATTGTTTTTTGATTTAAATCTAATTCATTAACTTGATTAAAGGTTAGGTTGTATCGATCAGGTTTTTAAGACCTATCTTAAAATGATTATGGGTTAAAAGCATATGAAAAAATCAATTTTTTTTTTAGGTTTAGTACTTGTAATTACATTGAGTTGCCAAGTACCGTCTGTAGATGATGAACAGAAGTTGGCTGACTTGATAGATACTTATCAAGAACATCAGGGGTTTGATAGATCACGTTATCCGCTGGGACTTTATACGCAAGCCTATTATGCCCAAGAAGCTCAATTTGCTGATAGCTTAAGGCGTGAACTTACTCAACTTTCTACTTTGAAATTTAATGAAAATGACCAAATTTCAGCTGCTTTACTCGCTTTTGTCTTACAAGAGAAAATAGATTACTATAGCTATGATCAGTATTTAAATCCCATCCTATCAGATGCTGGATTTCACAGCAATCTTACTTACCAGGTAAAACCTTTAAATGATTTTGGACAAGTGAAGTCTTATTTAAATAAATTGAATGCAATACCAGAATTTGTAGACCAGCATTTCATTAACTTACGAGCAGGTCTGGAAAAAGGGATTTCTCAGCCTTTGGTCATATTTGAGGGATATCAGTCTACCTATGAAGATCACATCGTTTCATCATATGATCAAAGTTATTACTATGAACCTTTCAAAAAATTACCACAAGGGTTAACGCAAACCCAAAAAGATTCGGTTTTAGCAGCCGCTAAATTGGCCATTGAGACTCAGGTAATTCCACAGTTTATAAGGATTAAAGATTTTTTTGAGTCGGTATATTTACCTAACACCAGAACAACTCTCGGTATTTCCGAAACTCCAAATGGCCGTGAATATTATCAGAATCGAATTGATTTTTATACCACCAGTACCGAGTATACTGCAGAGAGTATTCATCAAATAGGACTGAGTGAGGTCAGTAGAATCAAGACTGAGATGGAGCAGATTATTGAAGATTTAGAATTTAAAGGTAGTTTTGAAGCGTTTTTAACTTTTCTGAGAACGGATAAGCAGTTTTATGCTACCACGCCCAAGGAATTATTGATGATTGCACGTGACATGGCCAAACGGGTGGATGCTCAGTTGCCTCGCTTTTTTAAGACGCTCCCACGCAAACCATATGGTGTAGCACCGGTTCCTGATGCCATTGCACCAAAATATACCGGCGGAAGATATGTTGGGACTGACGCTGAGAGTCCAGAACCTGGATATTATTGGGTCAACACTTATAATTTACCCAGTAGAACCTTATACACTCTTCCTTCGCTTACTGTGCATGAAGCCGTTCCTGGTCACCATTTGCAAGGAAGCTTACATGCTGAGTTAGGAGGAAGTATACCCCAATTTAGGCGTGATTTATATCTTTCAGCTTATGGAGAAGGTTGGGGCTTGTACAGCGAGTTTTTAGCTGAAGAAATGGGTATGTATACTACGTTGTATGAGCAGTTTGGAAAGTTAACGTACGAAATGTGGCGGGCCTGCAGATTGGTGGTGGATACGGGTATTCATGCCAAAGGATGGAGCAGAGATCAAGTAGTTCATTTCATGTCGGTGAATACCGCGCTGTCGCTGCATGAAATCAATACTGAAACAGATCGATATATCTCGTGGCCAGGTCAGGCTTTATCCTATAAGATAGGTGAATTGAAAATACGAGAATTGCGTCAAAAAGCAGAAGAATCACTTGGCACTAAGTTTGATATTCGTGACTTTCATGAAGTTATATTGGCACAAGGCACGGTCACCTTGCCTATCGTGGAGTTGAGGGTTAAGGCTTATATAGACGCGCAGAGGCTTAATTAATTGATTTCAAATTTTTCTCTTAAATTGAGGATTTGTCATAAAGTCATCCTTTGATTTCTTCACTGAGTGTTTGCGGAATTTAATAAAAAATAAGGGGTAGGAGTATTCCCTTTCTTATATTTGTGTTCAGAAACTGAAGTGCTTGCACTTCAATATTTTTTTAGAACGAATATATGAAGGAAGACGACATAACAAACGAGCATGTTCAAGTTTTGATTATTGGTTCAGGCCCTGCTGGGTACACTGCTGCTATTTATGCCGCTAGGGCAGGTTTAAAGCCAGTTCTGTATACGGGAGCTGAGCCAGGAGGACAACTAACAATCACAACAGATGTAGAAAATTATCCGGGTTATCCTGAGGGGGTGACTGGCCCTCAGATGATGGTTGAATTTCAAAAACAGGCAGAGCGTTTTGATACGGATGTTCGTTATGGAGTAGTAACGGATGTAGATTTTTCTGGATGGCCACATGAAGTTACCATTGATGGTAAGAAAAAAATGAAAGCTGATGCGGTCATTATATCTACTGGAGCTTCTGCCAAATGGCTTGGCTTAGCCGATGAAACAAGGCTCAATGGACAAGGCGTTTCTGCTTGTGCCGTTTGTGATGGCTTTTTCTTTAAAGGACAAGATGTTGCTGTTGTAGGTGCAGGTGATACGGCCGCTGAGGAAGCTTCTTATCTTTCCAAGTTGGCCAATAAGGTATATATGATTGTGAGAAGAGATGAGATGCGGGCTTCTAAAATTATGCAGCAGCGCGTATTCAATGCTAAAAATATTGAGATACTTTGGAATACCGAAACTGAAGGATTGATCGGAGAAAATCAAGTGGAAGGTGTCGCGATTGTCAATAATAAAACAGGAGAAAAAAGAGTTTTAAATACAACAGGTTTTTTTGTAGCCATTGGACACAAGCCCAATACCGAGATTTTTGAATCTGTGTTAGATCTTGACGAGAGTGGTTACATCATTACAAAGCCTGGAACTTCTAAAACTCAAATTGACGGAGTTTTTGCTACGGGTGATGCCCAAGATAGAATCTACAGACAGGCGGTGACGGCAGCAGGAAGTGGCTGTATGGGAGCTTTAGATGCCGAAAGATTCCTGGCTCAAAAAGAGGTAGAGTTGGCAGAAGTAACCCAATAATGGAGCCCATGAAATTGGATATATTGGCCATATCAGCGCATCCCGATGACATAGAACTTTGTTGTAGTGGGACGCTGATCGCACACAAGACCCAAGGCTATATAACAGGAATATTAGATCTGACTGAAGGTGAGATGAGTACGCGTGGGACGCCTGCAACAAGGCAAAAAGAGTCTGCTGAAGCTTCTCAAATCATGGGGCTTTCTTTACGTGAGAATCTGGGTTTATCCGATGCTAAATTTGATTTGAGCTTTGAAAATCAATTGCGCGTGATCAAGGTATTGCGAAAGTTTCGACCGGAAATCATACTCGCCAATGCACTTTACGATCGACATCCTGACCATGTGCGTGCGGCAGAACTCATCGAGGAAGCAGTCTTTAAATCTGGTTTGGTCAAAATCGAGACAGAAGACGAAAAAGGAATTCAATCGCCTTGGAGACCCAAAAAAGTCTTTCATTATATTCAAAGTGTCTCCTTAGAACCTGACTTTATTTGTGATATATCAGCTCACATGGAGGAGAAGATGGCGGCCATTAGAGTTTTCAAATCTCAGTTTTTTGATCCAAAAAGCAAGGAGCCGAATACTTATATTTCAAATCCGGATTTTTTGAAGCTAATCGAGGCGCGTTCGCGTGAATGGGGTCATCGGATTGGTGTTTCTTTTGGTGAAGGCTTTGTTCAACGGCAGTCGTTAGGAGTTAAAAATTTATTTGATTTGGTCTGATGTCAAGGCATCTTATTGCCTGTTTACTTAAATACGAAAAAACTATCAATGGTTAACTTGTCACATTAAGGTTGGTTAATCATTATCTTCTACTCCCATCTATTTAAATTGACATCACTTTAAAGGGATGTTTGGCCTAATCGATTCAATGCCCGAATTTTGATGAGTTGATCTTGAAGTGTCAGAGTATTGAAGGGAGCTATTTTCCAATAATTCTCATTCAAATGACTCAAGCCCTCCTCAAGAGGGATGTTGGTATGAACGAGATCTCGGGAAAAATGAATCATTTTCAATATCATGAAATAATCAAACCAATCATAAAATTGTTTGTAAAAGGAGGTTAAATCCCTGCTATTTCTCAATAATTTATCAAGTTTTTGATAAAAGTCAACAGCGTTTAGAAATTTTTGAATGGCTGCAGGTAAATTGGGCGATTGACCTTGAATGATTTCAGGTAAGCTGGTCATAAATATTTTAATATCTTCAAAAATCAAAGGATTGTAGTTACTTAATATGATCTCTTTATCTACCTGATAACCGATAAGTGCCCTACCGGTACCAAAGGGAACTCGATCAGAAATTCTAGCGGCAGGATAAACCAAGGCCTCATTGATTTCAGCAAAGCCAGGTTTGCGCACTATTTTATTGAGGAAATAGAAATCTTCACCCGCTTTTTTAGTATTCATTCCGCCGTGCTTGCAATAATGATCCGAATTTATGGTAATACAGCTGCCCAATGTTTGATGAACGCTGGGATAACCTGAATAGCGTAAGCCATCCGTATAATACCTTAAACCCAATTCATAGGGAATGATACCACTTTCAAGGTCTAAAGGATGCTCGTAAGCTAAAATACCCGCATTCAAATTATGATTTTTGTAGGCGCTGTAAATGGCAGCTAAATAAGTATCACTACACCGACAATCCCCATCGAAGCAAACGAGAATGCCCGAATGATTGAGTTTTTTGAACCACCGAGCCGCTTCGTCTAATCCGATTTTTCTGGCTAAACCCACACCTGCTTTTTTTTGAGGTATCCCTATATTTACGACTTGAATAGTGATTCTATCGGTATCCTTAATCTGTTTTATTTCCTCGTAAGCCCTTTGATTGAGATTGAGATCATCTAAGGAACTTTGTTCGGGAGCATTAATGACTATTAGCAGGATCACTCGGCATGCCACTTTGCTACAAGCCAATAGAGAATGGACTGCCACACCTAGTTGGGATTCTTTATAGGCTGGAATCACTACAACCATTTCCAAATCTGATGGGGGGCTGAAATGGGGAATCAGGGGTGTCTTCCAAGCGTATCGTTCGAAATAATAATCTTTGCTCAAGGAGAAAGTCGTACCAAGGTCCATACTGATTCAACGCGCTTATAGAGGATCCGATCATGTAATCTATTCAAACCCCCTTGCCAGAATTCCATGCTTTCAGGCATCAATCGGTAACCTCCCCAAAAATCAGGAAAAGGAACTTCTCCTTCAAGAAATTGTTGTTTTAGCTCGGAGAGTCGGTTTTCCAAAACTTGCCTTGAATCAATGACACTACTTTGCTTACTGACCCATGCGCCCAATTGACTACCGTAGGGTCTGCTGAAAAAATAGTCTTTTGATTCTTCGACGGGAATCCGCTCGACTTTACCCGTTAAGATTACTTGCCTTTCAAGAGCATACCAAGGAAAAAGGAGGGAAGCACTGGGATTGATTGCTAAATGTTGTGCTTTTCTAGAAGTGTAATTTGTAAAAAAAACGAACCCTTGAGAGTTAAAATACTTGAGTAATACGGTACGTTGCGTGGGTGCATTATGGATATCTACTGTGCTTAAAACCATAGCATTAGGTTCTAAAATAGTCGCCTTCAATGCTTGATCAAACCATTTTTGAAATTGTGAAAAAGGTGATTCTTCTAAGGAATCAGCAGTAAGTTGTGCTTGCGCATATTCTTTTCTTAAATTTGATAAATCATTCATAATATGATAAAAGGGTTTTTTAATAAGTAGAATAAAATACCTTTCTTTGTTCAACTAAAAGGCTAAGTTAATTGAAGTACAGGATAGACCTAAAGATATCGAGCAGTAATGATTGGATCAAAGCTGTTATTGCTGATTTTGATATATTTTTAAGGGATCACGCCAATTGTGAGCGGAAAGCATCAGCCATGGCCATGAGTTTTGTTGCCAAATATCCGAATAGAAAAGAGATTTTAGGCGAACTGATAGGCATTGGTATTGAGGAGCTAGAACATTTTAAAGAGGTACATCAAATTATGGAATCACGGGGCATTATGTTACCGCATGAGATTGGTCAAGATTTTTATGTCAAACGATTGATTGAAGGTTGCAGAAGTGGTCGTGAAGAGCGATTTATGGATCGCTTGTTATTGGCCTCTTTGGTAGAAACCAGAGGGGCTGAACGTTTTAAATTGGTATACGAAAATATAAATGAAGCAGATTTAAAATCCTTTTATCATAAGCTTTGGGCTTCAGAAGCACGTCATGGTGAGGTTTTTGTTCGAATGTGTTTAAACTATTTTGACGAAAAGAGCGTCTATAAGAGACTAGGTGAAATGATAGATATCGAAGCTGAAATTTTAGATTCCTTACCGATTAAGGCAGCTTTACATTGAGATAATGAATTTTTTTGTTAATGATAATTTGATTGAACCAGAGCCTGGAGATTTATTAATCTCACAACCTTACTTGTCCGATCCAAACTTCGAAAGAACCGTTGTTTTGATTTGTGAGCATGATGATAAAGGTACGGTTGGCTTTGTGCTCAATCGAAGATCAAATAGCGTTTTTAGTGATGTAATTGTCGATGCGGCTCATTTTGATGCTCCATTGTATGTGGGTGGCCCAGTGCAACATGATACTTTGCACTTTGTGCATAAGGATGCACTTGAAATGGAATCAGGTCAATTTCTCGGAGAACGATTGGTTTGGGGCAGGGATTTCAATCGCTTATTAACGCTCATAGATACCCATCAAATAGACGAAAAAAATTACCGATTTTTTGTGGGTTATTCGGGGTGGTCACCCGGACAATTAATGGAAGAATTGAATGCTAAATCTTGGATTGTCTACCAAAACAAGGATGAAAACCTCATTTTTGATTTTTCATCTCAAGATTTGTGGAAGAAAGTTTTAAGGGAAATGGGTGGCAAGTATAGGGTAATCTCGAATTATCCTGTCGATCCCAGATTAAATTAAGCGTAGATGCTTAAGTTTAAGTAAGATTAGGTTTGTGACTAGAAGATATGGAAAAGGAGAAACCATTACCGGAGAATAAAGTTGAAATACAATTCACGGAAAGCGTTCAGCGAGATGCTGAATTATCAGGAGAAGATATGAAGGATACTGAAAACAAAGAATTACTTGAAAAGGCTTCGGATTTTTCCAAAGTTCAAGAGCCTAAAAAAGTAGCTAGTAAGAAAAAAAAGAACGATCAAGATGAAACGTTGGAGTCATTGGGTGAAACGTCTACAGTAAATCCAGTAGAATCCGTACCTCCCAAGAAGGCGACTCAAGCAGTAATTACTGCAGAGAGCGAGGAAGAGGGAGAACTTGCGTCTGCCACTCCGGTTGAAAATGAGCCATCATTAAAAACGGACATTGAAGGCACCCAAGAACAAGAAAAGGAAACAGCTAGTCCAAAATTATCGTCTCCTGATACGACGGCAATTGAGGATTTTACTCAATTTTCCAAAGAGAAATTAGTGGCGCATATAGCAGGCCTTCAAAAAGGTACAGACCTGAAACAAATGGCTAATAGTCTTCGAAACTTAAAAGCGAGATTTGATGAACTTTTTGAGGAATCAAAAGCTCTTGCCTTAAGTGTTTTTCTAAAAGAAGAAGGAGTTGAGGCAGATGATTTCTTCTATAAGGGAGATGAAGTAGATCAAAAATTTGAAGCCATATATTATGATTTAAACAAAAGAAAGAATCAGCATCATGCTCAGATTCAGGATCAAAGAGAGGAGAATTTTAAAAAGAAAAATCTGATTTTAGATCAATTGCGGTATATCAGCAACAATAATTTTGATATCGATATTAAAGTGATTAAAGGGCTGCAGCATTGCTGGCAGGATATAGGTCCAGTTCCCGGGAATCAACACAAACTTCTTTGGGCCAACTACAATGCCTTGCTAGATCGTTTTTACGATTCTCGAAGTATCTATTTTGAATTGAAAGATTTAGATCGAAAGAAAAATTTAATGGCCAAAACGCAGTTGTGTGAAAAGGCAGAAAGGCTTTCCTCTAAAGAGAACTCTAATGCAGCCATCAAAGAGCTCAATGAACTTCATGAGGAATATAAAAAAGTGGGACCTGTGCCCAGGGATGAACAAGAAAATCTTTGGCAAAGATTTAAGCTGGCTTCAGATAAGGTTTATGAGAAGAGAAAGGAGTTTATAGAAAGTCTTAAGAGTGTTCTCCTTGAAAATTTCGAGAAAAAAAAGGCCATTATTTCAGAGGTTCAGAAGTATGAAGATTTTGATTCTGAAAAAATTACAGATTGGAATAAGGCTGCAATGACATTAATGAACTTCCAAAAAGAGTGGGAAGCGATTGGGAAGATGCCCCGCGAAAAATCAAAGGAAGCCAACAAGTTATTTTGGGGAGCATTTAAAAAATTCTTTTCGAAAAAACGTGTCTTCATTCAAGCATTTGAGTCAAAAAAAGATGCGAATTTGATCACTAAAAGGACACTGATTGAACAAGCACAGTCCTTAGTTGATTCTGATGAGGATGAAGTTAAAATTTCAGAAGGATTGAAATTATTGCAGCAAAATTGGCGTGAGATAGGTCCTGTGCCAAACAAATACAGGAATAAAATTTATGATCAATTTAAGGGAATTTGTGATGCATTTTTTGATGAAAAAAGGTCAGCATATAAAGTTCAAAACAAAGATTTTGAGATAAATTTAAATAAGAAAAAAGCAGTAATCGATCAATTGAGTGCATTGGCCAAATCTGCAAAAATTAATTTTGATGAAATTTTTATTTTAATAGATGCTTATATGGCCATTGGCTTTGTGCCAAGAAATGATATTAAAAAAATAAATGGGCTTTATGATGAAACCATAAAGTCATTGATAACCGCTGAGGGCATATCTGATGGTGAACGAAATGAAATTAAGATACAACTCGAGATGTCTAAATTGAAAAAAGGACCTCAATCTCATTTTAAAATGAATCAGAAAGAGGGTCAAATAAAGAAGAAAATATCATCTTTAGAAAATGATATTAACATTTGGAAAACCAATATTGATTTTTTTGCTTCGTCAAAGAATGCCGATAAATTAAAATTAGAATTTAATCAGAAAATTGAATCGGCTGAGAAAGAGGTTAGAGCACTCAAGGAGCAATTATTAATTTTAAGAGAAGCTTAAAAAAATAGAGTAAATTTTGCAATAATAACTAGCTAGATTACATTTGCACTCGCATCAAAGATATGCAGAGTATAAGCCTCCTTAGCTCAGTTGGCCAGAGCAGCGCACTTGTAATGCGCGGGTCGTTGGTTCGAATCCGACAGGAGGCTCAAAAGTCGTTATTTTGCAGCGATTTTTTTTTGTTAGTCACCCGCAATGGAGCCCTAGGCGCCTTCCTTATTAAAACTAGTCATTTTTTTGGCTAGCTGGTTCTTTCATGTTTATTATGTGCCTTTCTTGTAAAGAGGGCAACCTAGTCTTTCATAAATATTACTTTCACTATTCAAGCTTTTCAACTTATTTTTGTCCGTAGAAAGATCAATGATTCATTATATTGTAGACCAATTATTTGACTTTACTAATGAATGAAAAAAGCCTGTTTTATGTTTTTTCGAAAAGATTGAAGGACCTCTATGTTTATTAAAAAAGAGATTGAGGGCATATTTTTTGGAATCAAGATCATCTGCTCAACACTCATATTATTGACAATACTTACCCTTTGCATTTACAAGGGGTTACTTCAATTTAATTTTACTGCCTTACCTATCCATGATTCACCAGTGACCAAGGATGAATATGACGTAGCTTTCTTAGATGATTCACCAAAAAGCAAACGGGTGAAATATGGCTTTGAACTTTTTCAAAATACGCCCAACTACATAGGGCCCAGCGTTGAGCAGCTGGATAAAGTATTTTCTGGCAATAATTTAGCTTGCGGTAATTGTCATTTATTAGCTGGGACCAAACCCTTTGCCGCTCCTTTGGTTGGAGTAGTCAACCGCTTCCCTCAATACAGGGGGAGAGAGCATAAATTAGGGACGATTCAAGAACGGATCAATGGTTGTATGGAGCGGAGCTTGAATGGTCGTATGATGGCCATAGATAGTGATGAGATGATAGCATTGGTCAGCTATCTTATATGGATTGGACGCAACGCACCCAAAGAAGGAAAAGTATTCGGTCAAGGCTTTATGGAAATCAACCTTCCCAATAGAGCGGTAAATTTAGAAAATGGAATGGCAGTTTATAAAGTACAATGTGTCTTGTGTCATGGAAGTAAAGGTGAAGGGATCAAGAAGTCGAAGACTAATTCATATGAATATCCACCACTTTGGGGTACTGATTCATATAATAATGGTGCAGGTATGTCCAGGGTAATTACTGCGGCCCAGTTTATCAAGGGAAATATGCCTTATGGTGTTACTTATGAATCGCCCATGCTATCGGATGGAGATGCCTATGATGTGGCGGGCTATATTAATCAACAAAAAAGGCCAAGTAAAGTCAATTTGGAGCTTGATTTTCCCGATTTGAAGCGCAAGCCCGTTTCCACGCCTTATCCTCCTTATGTTGATACATTTAGTATCAATGAGCATCAATTAGGTCCTTTTCAGCCCATTATTGCTTATTACAAGCAAAAATTCAATCTGACAAAAAAAAAATAAGCAGTGTCACATTACATCCATGATAATTATTTTATTTATTTTTATTGGGTGAATTAATAATTCCAAATATTACTAAATAATTAATCAATGAAAAGCACTAATAATAAATCTAGGCGTAAGTTTTTTGGCGCTATGGCCTTAGGGGCGACTGCCGCTTCTTTGCCATTTTTAACCCATCCTGCTTATGCGGAATCTGATCAATTGGCCGAATCTAAATTTGAAGAAGCAGACGATTGGTTCAAAAATATTAAAGGTAAACACAGAATAGTTTATGATGGTTCTACACCTCACGGAGGCTTGCCTGTTATTTGGAACTGGGCTTTCTATACCAGTAACAATGAAACAGGGAGTGAGGATTCAGATATCACAGCCATGACTGTTTTTAGGCATACGGGATTAATGTATGCTTTCAATGATGAGATTTGGAAAAAATACCAGATTGGGGCAATGGTTGGTGTAAATGATTCCTATACAGAAGCACCCTCTTTAAGAAATACCGTCTATGAACCAAAGGAAAAAGACTTTCCACTTCCCGGAATTGATGGTGTAAAGCGGCTTCAAGAGCGAGGTGCTTTATTTTGTGCTTGTAATTTAGCGACGAAAGTATTTAGTAGTATGGCCGCAAAAAGCATGAATATGGATCCTACCGAGGCATATAACGATTGGATCAATGGATTACTTCCAGGTGTTCAATTGGTACCTTCAGGTGTTTGGGCACTAGGGAGAGCACAGGCCAATGGCTGTGGCTATATATTTGCTGGGGGATAATTCCATAAAATTTTTATAGTTTATTTTTATTTACTGATTTTAAAAGCCCTTATCCAAAATTTAAGGTCTTTTTTATCAAATGATGAGCGCCTTTCATTAAAAGATAAATGGTCAAGTAAGTTTTTCAACGAGTTAAACAGTTGGTGATAGTAGGTTAGATTGAAGTAGATTATCTTTATTAAACTGATACCAATTAGATTCGTTTTTAAGTTTTTATTTATTTTTAATCTTCGATGCTATATTCCGAGAACGATTTGATGGAATAATGAAAACGTTCAAGGGTTTTTATTTTTTATGAATTGTGCGATGTAATTGATGAAAAATAGATAGAATTAATTTTTTTATATGCTATGAAAAGGCGTGATTTTATTAAAAAAAGTACTTTATTTAGTTCTGCTTATGCCCTCCCAAAGTCAAGTAATCGTAATGATTTTGATCTTTCTAATTCCGAACCCGTGGTTGTCTCTACTTGGGACCACGGCTTATTAGCCAATAGAGTATCATGGGATATCTTAGCTGCTGGAGGTAAATCACTAGATGCTGTTGAAGAAGGTGTGAGAGTAGTTGAATCAGATCCTAATATTAGGACTGTTGGAATGGGTGGTTATCCAGATAGAGAGGGTATAGTTACACTTGATGCCTGTATTATGGATTATGAGAGTAATTGTGGTTCAGTAGCTTTTTTGAGAGATATTGTCAATCCAATTTCAGTAGCAAGGAAAGTGATGGAGGAAACACCTCATGTGATGTTAGTGGGCCAAGGTGCAAAAAAATTTGCCTTAAAAAAAGGATTTAAAGAAACAAATTTACTCACTGATCTATCAAGAAAAGAGTGGAATTCCTGGAAAATCTCTTCAAAATATGAGTCAATAATTAATATTGAAAATCATGATACAATTAGTTCATTGGCTTTGTCAGGTGATGGGCGTTTGGCAGGCGCTTGTACAACAAGTGGAAGTGCTTATAAAATGCACGGTCGGGTAGGAGATTCACCAATAATTGGTGCCGGATTGTTTTTGGATAATCAGGTAGGAGCAGCAGCAGCAACGGGCTTAGGAGAGGCGGTTATAAAATCTTCAGGAAGTGCAATGGTTGTAGAAGCTATTCGAAATGGAGCTTCTCCTCAAGATGCATGTGAACATGTTATTCTGAGAATTTTGAAAATGAATAAACAAGTTGAAAACCTTCAAGTTGGATTTATTGCTTTAGACATAAGAGGTAATGTAGGTGCTTTTAGTATTAAAAAAGGATTCAATTATGCTCTTTCTAACCAAAAAAGAGGCCACTTATTGTTACCTGCCAATTGTTTAGAATAATTTTAATTTTTTAATGCTTTTTTAACGGCACTTTTAAGCTGATTGGCATAAACATTAGAAGCAATGATGATACCCTTTTGATTGACTAAAAAATAGGTGGGTATGGCTGGTACCTTATAGGCCCTCACTAACTTTCGGTCTTTGTCCCAAACATTCACCCAAGGAATCTTATATCTTTCAATGGCTGCACGCCATTTTTCTTCTATAATGTCATTGCTGATTCCAATTACATTTAATTCTGTACGGTCATATTTGTTATACAGCGGGATAATTGTATGGTCCAAGGATTTGATACAAGGACCGCACCAACTAGCCCAAAAATTAACAATGGTCACCTTACTTTGACTGGTTTCAAGTTGTACCCTTAATCTGTCATAACTCATTAAGTCAAAGTTGGGTGCTTGTGTATTTTCTCCCAGTTGAGCGTGTACTGAGAAACTCAACATATAGCAGGTAAGCAGTAGGCATAATAACTTTATAGACTTTATTAGTCGGGTAATGCTAGGTGTTTTTTGCAAAATAAAGGTCTCCAAGAAGCAGGGTACTATTGTTTTCTATTTCATTCTATGATGCTTTATATCAAAAAGGGACTAACCCAATTTGATATCCTGTTGAATGAAGGGTTGTTTGTATAATCTTTGACCACTGGCTTGATAAATGGCATTGGCCAATGCTCCAGAAATTGGAGGTAGGGTAGGTTCTCCAAGTCCAGTTGGATCAATCCCATTATCAACAAAAAACACTTCTATCTCTGAAGGTGCTTGATGGTGTCGAATCATACTGTAGGTATCAAAGTTTTTTTGTATTGGGCTACCTTTATCAAAAGTTAAATTACTATACATGGCATGTCCAATGCCATCGATAATACCTCCCTCGGCTTGATTGATGGCTCCTTCAGGATTGATGACAATACCACAGTCAATAGCACACCAAACTTTCTTGATTTTATGTTTGCCGTTTATCAATACCATATCAAGGACTTGTGCAACATAAGTATTGTGACAAAAATACGCAGAAACACCTCTGTAAACGCCTTCGGTTTTGACTCCCCAATTAGATTTATCTCTGACGAGTTTTAGTACTCCTGCATATCTTTGAGGATCATAATCATTATCAGTTCCGATGGGATTTTTGATAGCATGATCAAATAATTCTAATCTAAAATCAATAGGATCTTTGCCGGCAGCTTCTGCAACTTCATCTAAAAAAGATTGTTCCGCTCCTGCGATAAAATTGGACCTTGGGGCCCGCCAAGCACCGGTTGAGATGTTTGAATCAATACTCATCTTTTCAGCTAAGTAATTGGGTACCGCTCCAGCTGGAAATCGATTTTCATAGACAGGACTTTCATGAATGCCTGTACCATGGATTGAAAATCCGACAAGCTTATTTTTCTCATCTAGCGCAGCTCGATATTTTACTTTATAGGCTGGTCGATAAACTCCCTGAGTCATGTCATCTTGCCTCGTGTAAATGAGTTTGATTGGTTTTCCCGTATTATAGGCTATTGTGGCAGCTTCTAATCCAAAATTCCCATACAATCGTCGTCCAAATCCACCTCCCATTCGGGTAAGCATGACCGTTATATTTTCAATGGGGATATCTAAAAGGTTGGAGATACTCTTCCCCGTAGATTCAGGCGTTTGAATAGGTCCAATCAATTCAGCTTTTTCTTTGCTTACCTCAGCAAAGAAGTTCATAGGCTCCATGGTATTATGGGCAAGAAAAGGTGCGCTAAAGGTCTTTTCGATAACTTGAGTTGCATTTTTGAAAGTTTGTTCTGGATTTCCGTCTTTTCGTGCCCATTCATTAACTCCAGTTTGGAGAGATTGTTCAAGTTTTAATTCGTGGTCTTGACTATTTTCAGCAGGAGAATCCCATTCCCATTCTACTATAAGCGCCTTTTTGGCTTTCATGACCTGCCAAGTAGTGTTACCCACAATAGCAATGACCTCAGTGAAGGCATTGACATTTGACCACGCTGCTTCTTTAGGGGCGGTATTAATGACCAATACATCAGAGATACCAGGCATTGATTTGATCACTTCTTCATTGAAGCCTTTCAATTTCATTCCGAAGGCAGGTGAATGCTCGATCATTGCGATTTTCATACCCTCCCTTTTGAAGTCTAAGCCAAAAAGGGGTGCGCCCGTAGTGATTTTCTCTCCATCCACGTTTTTCGTCGGTTGCCCTATGATTTTAAAATCTTTTGGATCCTTTAGTTCAACTTTTTCTGGGATTTTAAGTGTGCTGGCAGTTGCTGCCATTTGACCATAGCTCATGGTTCTATTCGATTCATCGTGTTTAATGATGCCTTTATTGGTAGAAAGGCTGGATACATTCACCTTCCATTCTTGAGCTGCAGCTTCCATGAGCATATGTCTTGCCGTGGCGCCCGCCATTCTTAAGCCTTGCCATCCGCGTCGAATAGATTGGCTTCCTCCTGCAATTTGCCTCTCATATTTTTGCGTATCTAAAGCTGCCTGCTCCACAATGACATTTTTCCAGGCCACGTCCAATTCTTCGGCCACCACCATAGGCATAGATGTCTTAATGTTTTGACCAATTTCTGGATTCGGTGAAAATATGGTTACCAATCCATTTTCTCCTATTTTAATGAAGGCATTGATGTCAAACCATGATTCAGGCATGGATAGGGCTTGCTCTTCGGTAGGGTTACAACTGGCAAGCCAGCTAAAGCCAAGCATCATGCCACCACTCGAGGCTGCAGAAACTTTCAAAAAGGATCTTCTGTTGTATTTTGTTTTAACAAGTATCATTCTATGCAATGTTTAAGTAAGTTGGGCAGCTGCGGTTTTGATAGCAGTTTTTATCCTTGTATAGGTACCACATCGGCAAATATTACCCGTCATGGCACGATCTATTTCTTTATCGGATGGACTTGGATTGGATTTGAGCAGCGCTGTAGCGTTCATAATCTGTCCGGATTGACAATAGCCGCATTGGGCCACATCATGAGTCAACCAAGCCTCTTTCACTATATTTTCCAGGGTTGAGATTGATTTTGAAACGCCTTCAATGGTAGTAATTGCTTGATCACCTACCGTACTTATAGCCACAGAACAGGAACGAATGGCGGAACCATTTAAATGAACCGTGCAGGCACCGCATTGAGCAATTCCACAACCATATTTGGTGCCCACCAAATCTAGGTGATCCCGCAATACCCATAAAATAGGAGTATCGGGATCGGCATCAATTTTTGTTATGGTTCCATTGATTTTGAGATTAAATTCAGCCATAATTTGTCTTAATTAATATTTTCTAAAAAAGGAATATAACAAGGAATGATCTTAGATCAAAGAATATGTTGAAGAATGAGTTCCCTTTTTATTAGATCTTGATTCGCAGTTTCATTTTTTTAATAAAATAATTTCACACGAGGAAGTTTATCATTAATGATTTAGTTTTATAAGTAAATTTTAATTGAAAGTCATGTTAAAGGATAAGCTAAATAAGTTATGGATGAGTAGGGGAAAAAAAGGGACTTCCTTTTATGCAATTTTAATATTTATTTTTTTTGGAGGTTTGGGTATGAGTGGCTGTACCACTTCTGACAAATTAGTGATCACTAAAGGGACGCGAATTTCTTTAATTGGCAACAATTTAGGTGCTCGAATGATGCACTATGGATTTTTTGAAACGGAAGTACAGCTCGAGTTTCCTGATCGTCTTTTAGTGATTAGAAATTTATGCGATGGAGGAAATACACCTGGCTTTAGACCTCATTCAGGTAGAAACGAGCCTTGGGCTTTTCCGGGTGCTGCCCAATTTCAGAATGAGCTAGCTCAAAATTCGGGCAGTGAAGGGCATTTTGAAACTCCAGATCAGTGGCTGGATAGGTTGGATACTGATTTGATTATAAGTTTTTTTGGTTTCAATGAATCCTTTGAGGATTCAGCAGGCCTAGCCCTTTTCATCGATGAATTGCACGCCTTTATCACCCATACCCGAGCACAAAAATACAATGGTATACATGCGCCGGAATTGGTACTAGTATCTCCTATTGCTTTTCAAGATCTATCAAAAATGGAAGATCTACCTGATGGAATTGACATTAATAGGAGGTTGAAGATGTATACCCATGCCATGGCTCAAGTTGCTCTAGAAGAAAAAGTACTTTTTATCGATGTTTTTACGCCAAGTACCAAATGGTTTTCAGATAAAAAGTTAACCATAGATGGAATGCAACTCAATGAAGAGGGCTATCGCATATTTTCCTCATTCTTATCCAATGCGTTATTTGAGGAAGGTAAAAAACATGATCAGACCGCCTTTGAGGGGGTAAGAGCTCGCGTGATAGATAAAAATTGGTTTTGGCAGAATGATTTTAAAATACCTAATGGCGTACATGTCTTTGGTCGGAGATATGATCCCTTCGGTTCAGACAATTATCCTAATGAGCTAAAAAAAATCAGAGAACTTACCCAAATTCGAGATACAGCTATTTGGAGCTTTATACAAAATAGCCCCTATGACGTGGCCCTTGCGGATGGCCAAACGCAAGAACTGGCTGTTGTTGAAACTAATTACAGGAATACAGAGGAGGTTTCTTATTTATACGGAGAGGAGGCCCTCGCTGCGCTTACGGTACCCGAGGGATATGAAATCGAACTTTTCGCCTCAGAAGAAACCTTTCCAGATTTAGCCAATCCGGTGCAGCTTTCATTTGACGACAAGGGTCGTTTGTGGGTTGCGACTATGCCAAGTTACCCACATTATAAACCGGGAGATGCCAAGCCCAATGATAAATTACTTATTCTGGAGGATACCAATGGGGATGGAAAGGCAGATCAGCAGACAGTATTTGCAGACGGATTACATTTGCCCATAGGATTTGAGCTGGCTACCGAAGGCGTGTACATCTCACAGGGCAATCATTTAAAATTATATAAAGACGTGGATGGTGATGATCAAGCAGATGAAGTAGAAATGCTATTAAGTGGTTTTGACGATCATGATACCCATCATGCCATTAGTGCTTTTACGGTAGATCCATCAGGAGCTATTTATATGGGCGAGGGTGTCTTTTTGCATACCAATGTGGAGACACCTTATGGACCCGTAAGGGCAACGAACGGTGGTTTTTACAGATATAGTCCGCAACAACACAAATTAGAGCGCACCGCGCAATTGTCCATTCCCAATCCATGGGGTATTGCATTTGATACATGGGGCCAAAACTTTTTTTGTGACACTTCGGGTCCAGATGTACGATGGATGATGCCGGGATCTATTAAGCCAACATATGGAATTTCATCACCAAAATCAAAAAACTTGATAGAGGGAGCCCATAGGGTGAGGCCTACCTCAGGTTTAGAATTTGTATCCAGTCGCCATTTCCCAGAGGAGGTCCAAGGAGATTTACTGATAAATAATACTATTGGATTTTTAGGAACTAAGCAACACAAGTTCATAGAGAAGGGTACTGGCTATGAATCAAAACATCGACAGGATTTAATCGTAGGTACCGATCCAAATTTCAGACCTGTTGATATGGAGTTTGCTCCAGACGGTTCTTTGTATGTCGTGGATTGGCACAATGTTTTGGTGGGACACATGCAACACAATGCACGTGATCCTTTGAGAGATCATGTGCATGGGCGTATTTATCGCGTAACTTATCCTTCCAGACCTCTAGTGGCGCCCGCAGTCATAAATGGAGCGAGCATAGAGAGGCTGCTTGATAATTTAAAATTACCCGAATACAGAACACGGTATCGCAGTCGTCGGGCGCTCAGAGGTAAAGAGACCGAGTTGGTTTCCCAGACTTTGAAGGTTTGGGTAGCCAATTTAGATCCAAATGATCAATTATATGATCATCATATGTTGGAAGCATTGTGGGTGAGTTGGGGAAATAATCAAATTGATCTGGATCTCTTAGAAGAAGTTTTTTATTCAGAAAATTACAGGTTGAGAGCTGCCGCAGTTCGGGTGATGCGTTATATGGATGTCCAAATTCCTCAAAGTGAGGAATTGTTGATAGAAGCAGGATCGGATGTACATAGTCAGGTGCGTTTGGAAGCCCTTGTGGCTGCTTCTTGGTTTGATGAGGAAGTGGCTCAAAAAGTTCTTTCGGCTGTTGCAACCTTGCCATTGGATGATTGGATGGGAGCTAGTTACAATGCCATTGCCAGCAATTTTGGGATTTCGGGAGTTTCTGAAATGGATGAGCAAAGTAAACCCAGAGAAGAACGTGTGGTAGATCTTGAGGGGCCTAATCTTGAATTGTATCAATTAGGTAAAAGCATTTATGTGAAGGACGGTTATTGTGCAGCCTGCCATCAAGTTGATGGCAAGGGGATCAAATCCGCTGGATTTCCGCCTCTCAAAGGAACGCAATGGGTGCTTGGAGACGAGGAAAGGTTAATTAAAATCACATTGAATGGTATCATGGGTAAAATGAAAGTAATGGGAAAATCCTACAGTGGAAAAGTACCTATGATGGCTTTTGGCAGTTTACTCAATGATCGAGAAATTGCTGGAGTTCTCACCTATGTACGCAATAGTTTTGGTAACAAATCAGCTGCGATTTCGTCTGAAAAAGTAAAGCAGGTCAGAGCGGAAACTCAGAATAAAAAGGGCTATTATTTGGTTGAAGAATTGAAGTAAAATCTCTTTAATATGTATTCAATACTTGATTAAAAATGAGCATAAATCGAATTAATTCATATGTGAGATTTTTAAATTTTTTTTTTTTGGTGCTATACTTTCATGGAGCTCAGTTAACGGCTCAAATCTTAACTGATGAGGCGCAACTATATACCAACTTGCCCTACAGCCAAGGAACAGATGATGCGTATGCTCTTGATAGATATGTTTTAGACATTTATCTGCCTGGAACGATAGATTTCGCTACGGTAGTTTGGTTCCATGGAGGAGGGTTGACGTCTGGAAATAAATTTATTCCTGAAGGCTTAAAAAACCAGGGAATAGCAGTAGTCGCTGTGAATTACAGATTGTATCCCAAAGTAAAATCACCTAAGTATATCGATGATGCTGCAGCGGCCGTGGCATGGGTTTTTAAAAATATAGCTTCCTATGGAGGAAATCCCAATTTAATTTTTATTGCTGGGCATTCAGCAGGAGGATATTTAACCAGTATGTTGGGATTGGATAAAAGCTATCTCAACTCCTATGATATAGATTCGGATGCCATTGCAGGATTGATTCCTTACAGTGGACATACCATCACGCATTTTACCGTCAGATCAGAGCGCGAGCTGAAATGGGACGATGTTCGGGTCGATCACATGGCCCCTTTAGCACATATCAGGAAAGAGTCACCACCGATCATCTTAATTACTGGAGATCGTGAATTGGAGTTGTACGGTAGATATGAGGAGAATGCCTATTTCTGGAGAATGCTTCAAAGTATAGGCCATCCCTATGTTGAGCTATATGAGTTAGAGGGTTACAATCACGGTGATATGGCAGTGCCCGCCCATCATATTTTGTTAAAGACCATATCGAAAATTTCGAATGGAATCACTTCAAGATAAGTCTATCAGATTTTTGTTGGGATCAATTTTGTCAAGATATAATTTCTAAAGGCGCAGTCGTTTTCCAATTTCCTCGTGTGAAATCAGGAAAACTTTGTGGGGCACCATCGCTAGCCACAGATTTTTCGCTTAAAGGGCCTACGGCACTCCAAAAACAACCCTCATATACATTTTGATCTAACGGAAGTCCTTGCTGTAAGCATTCAATGATTCTATAATCCAAGATGCCATCCATACCACCATGACCTGAGTCCTTGGCCATTGCATTCATCTTTTTATAAAGGGGATGATCATATTTCTCATAAATTTTTCCCAGTTCATCCCCCTGTGCCCAGCGATGATGATCTTTAGTTGCGCCTTCAACGCCACCTTCTAGGGCTATGCGTGAGGGATAGCCTGCCAAACAACCACGGGTGCCCTGTATTAAATTAAGGCGTGTGTAAGGTCTTGGGCTGGTTTCATCCCACTGAATCATGATGGTACGCCCCATGTTTGTTTTGATTATGGAGGTATTCATGTCTCCCCCTGCATATTTTAATTGGTTCCATTTATGATCTGCAGGATAATTCTTTTTCGCGTAATTTTGACGACCCATGGCTGGTGTAGAATAGGAGACGAGTGTACTGAAAGTATCCTGGGTTCGACCAATGCTCATATATTGCGCTACAGGTCCCAATCCATGCGTAGGGTAAAGATTACCGTTTTTTCGGGCGTATTGATGGGTCCTCCAAGACCCTGTCCCACGATCTTGCTCTTCCATCTGAAATCTTAAATCATGGATGTAAGCCGCTTCTCCATGGAGCAATTCACCAATCACGCCTTGACGGCACATATTGAGATACATTAATTCTTCTCGCCCATAATTGACGTTCTCCATCATCATGCAGTGCTTTTGGGTACGCTCTGAGGTATCAACTATTTGCCACATTTCTGCTAAAGTCAGGGCTAGGGGTACTTCAACGAAAGCATGTGCCCCTTGGTTCATAGTTTCAATGGCCATAGGAGCATGATTAGACCAATTGGTTGCTATAAAAACCATATCGGGTTTCACATCGGTAAGCATGGTACGCCATCTATTTTCATCACCATAATAGGTAGCTATATTTTTGTGACGTTGGCCTTTACCTATTTTCCTTATTTCTTCTGCCCATTTTGTAACCAAGTCTTCGTACAGGTCGCTAATTGCTACAATCTCGGTGCCCGGTAAACCCGCAGCAAACTTGAGATGTCCTGGTCCACGGGCGCCCACTCCAATGACTGCAATACGAACAATAGGGAGTTTGGGTGCAGCAAAACCACCCATATATTGAGATTGAGTCGAACGATTATTGAACTTATCTGCGACATCTGCTTTTAAGGTGTTGGTAGTTACCAATGCGGCGGCAGAGAGCGAGGATTTCTTTAAAAATTTGCGACGACTTAAATCTTTCATACAAAAACGAAATTAATTATAATTTAACCTTTGACGGTATAATTTTAAAAGTTCGGTCATATTTATTTTATAAGCGGCATGAGTATTAGGTTTTTTTTGGATTCATTAATGTGATTTATTTTCTATTTTTAATTGGCCCGCTGATCGGTAATGATATGGCCTATTATCATTCGTTTTTCAATGGGCCTTATTATTTTTCAAAACAAAAATTCATTTAAAATTAGACTTTCATAGCAAATGGTATTACTTCTGTACTTGCAAATGAAAGATTCAGAAACTTTTATCCAATCCGTTTTCCATAAAATCCCCATCCCAATAACGGAAACAGACCTCCCCGAAAAGTTCACTTTTCCTTTTTCATACCAACCGCATCCAGTGGCATTAAGAGCTGTCAAAGCCTTACAGACCTATTTGAATGAGCAAAAAAAATGGACCCATGACTTTGGAAATCAGACCGATGAATCGGGTGAAATCTGTGGTAAGATGTTTGGTATTTTGGTGGTACAGAATAAGCGAAAAGAGCTGGGTTACTTGGCGGCATTTTCGGGAAAACTTGCTGAGAGAAATTATTTAGAGGGGTTCGTGGGTCCAATTTATGATAGATTGGCCGAAGATGGTTTTTTTAAAGAAGAGGAGGCATCCATTATAGCGATCAATGATCAAATTAAAGCCGTCGCGCATGATCCTCAGTATCTGGATTTATTATCCGAGTATAATACTAAAAGAGATAGAAGCAACAAAGAAATACAAGCAAGCCTGATGAATAAAAAGAAGGCTAAGCGCATCAGGCAGCTTAAAAGAGAGGCGGCAATGCAAAATTTGAGCAGTGATCGCCTTGAGGATTTCATACAACAAATGAGTAAAGAGAGTCAGGACTTGCATTTTCAACATAAAAGAAAGTTACAAGCCTGGCACGAAGTGTTAACCGCTGCCGAAGAACGTTTGGCTTTTTATCAAAAAAAAATCAATGAATTAAAGGAAAAAAGGAAGAGCAAGTCAGCGGCACTTCAACAGCAACTTTTTGATCAATATCAATTTCTGAATCAACAAAAAGAAAGGAAAGGATTAACCACCTTGTTCAAGCATACCAAACAGCAAAGGCCACCTGCAGGTGCTGGTGACTGTGCTGCTCCAAAGCTATTGCAGCATGCTTTTCTCAATAACTTAAAACCTGTGGCTTTAGCTGAGTTTTGGTGGGGACAATCACCTAAACTAGAATTGCGTCGCCATGGATATTTTTATCCTGCTTGCTTGGGTAAATGTAAGCCCATTTTAGCCCATATGTTAGCGGGGATGCGTGTTGATGAGAACCCCGCCTATCAGGAGGCGTTAAAAACAAAAGGTTTGCATATAATCTATGAATCAGTGGATTATTTGGTTATTAATAAGCCCAACGGCTTGTTGTCGGTGTCAGGCAAATACGTATTGGATTCCGTGGCAAGTAGGGTCAAGGCCGCATTCCCGAAGGCTACAGGCCCTATGATGGTACATCGATTGGATCGCGAAACTTCTGGATTGATGGTGGTGGCTAAGACTCTAGCAGCTTATCTTGATTTTCAAAATCAGTTTTTAAATAGGACCATAAAAAAAGAATACATTGCCATCTTAAATGGCATTCCAGAATACAAAGCCCCAACGATTAAATTGCCATTGCGACCTGATCACCACCAACGTCCACGTCAAATGGTTAGTTATATTGATGGTAAATTAGCCGAAACGCATTGGTCGATCCTAGAAATAAAAGCAGCTAAAGCACGGGTATTATTCAAACCTATTACAGGGAGGACCCATCAGCTTAGAGTACATTCAGCCCATCCTGAGGGTCTAAATATGCCCATTGAGGGAGATGAATTGTATGGCTTGAAGTCGGATCGATTGAAGTTGCATGCCGCTGCCCTCACTTTTGAGGATCCTGCCAATGGCAAGTCAATGGAGTTTCATTTAGACCCAGATTTTTAAGGGACTGATCAAAAAACAGCTTATATCAAGTGGCTGAGGATAAGTTGATACCCTTAATTGCCTAGTTCATTCCATTGTTTTAGGATTAATAATTTCTACATATAAATTTTAAAGTAGTTATTGATGAGTAAACTAATCAAATCACTTATATCAAAACTGTAATCTTATTATTTACACTAAAATTTTATACGCTGAACGTTACTTTGACCAAAAACTCCTGCTTGATTTTAATGATTGCTTTATTTTTAACAACTGCTTGTGATGAGAATGAATCTGGTTCTGAATTTCCGCAGATATTTACATCGATAGATATTCCAGAGGATTATTTAATAGCTAACAATACAAGGGCAGACATAGATGAGACAAAAATACATGAAGTGGATATTTTGATAACTAATAATGCCGGCAGTGAAATAAAAGGATTAATACAAATTATTTTATTTGAGATGGGAGGAGATCAATTATATAGTTTAGCCCTCACACAAAACATCTTAGAAGAATCAAATTTAGGTACTGGTTTTTGGATAGAACATATGGATTTAAGTCAACCCGAGGTCAATAGGAGGTCAAATGCTGAGAGTTGTATTACGCAATGTCATGAAACATTTACTGATTTATCTGGAAAGAAAATAAAAGGTAGAGGAGCGTGTAAAGCACATCGCTGGGCTGATACAATACGAGGGATAATCATTGCACTCAAATAAGAGTTAAAAGAGGCTTATTGTTTTAATTCCGTTTAACCCCAATTGAATCATGCATACCATTGATATCAAACTAACAATATTTTTAGGTATTTGCTTTCTTGTAATCCATGAAAAGCAATAGTCAATCTTTTTGTAATAAAGGGATTATTACTGATAAACAAACAGGGCAAGCAATTGAAGGTACACATATTTATATAAATCAAGACAGTGACATCGGTACTATTTCTAATGCTCAAGGGAAGTATTTATTAAAATCACCAAGAAATATAGATCATTTGGTGATTTCTCATGTGCGTTATCGTTCAGAGGTTTTGAGTTCAGAACGATTTGGAGAGAATGAGGTCCAAATATCTTTGACACCTTCTACTGAAATACTAAAAGAAGTTATTTTGATAGCCCAAAATACAAATAAAATAATCAAAAAACTCATTGCTAGGTTAAACTTGAATCATTCTGTGTAGCCTGTATATTTTCAGTTTTTCAGTCAGGTTGTGCATTTGTCTGAAAGGGATAGTATTATAAAAATTTTGGTGAGTATGATGGGTATCTATTCCAAAATGAGAGATAGAATACCTTCTTTGACTTAGATAGAATCAGAATGAGCTATTTATCAAATCTATTGAATGGTCAAGCTGAAAATCACAGATTAACCAGTATGACTCAAATGCATCAAGATAACATTGGAAAGCAAATAAAAGATTTTCTTCATAAAAGGCGTTACGAAGATTATTTATGGTCATTTGATGATGAGGTAATAATTTCGGAGTGGCCATGCTATGTATTAAACTTCATTTCAGTGCATAATAATCGACCATCTCATGGAAAGCTATATATGGATAAAGAGGACTATGGAATTCATAAGAAAATTTCGGGTTTTGGAGGTGTTGATTTAATAGAGATAAACTTAAAAAATAATTAAAAGTATTATTTCAGTACATCAACTACATCATGGATATCAATCAGATTTAGCTACTTGGCGATCCACTAGGTACGATTTGGTAGATCTAATACAATACAAATACACATTCTTTCATCAATTTCATTGAGCTACAAGTACAGTTTTTAAATGATTTAGCTGTGTTCGAAGCAGATCATTTTGACTGGGATTATTTTGATAAGTATAACTTCATCGTCTATCCTCGAAGGGAGAAAATAAATGAAGGCGAACGACTATTTACTTAAACAATCTACCGAATAATCTAAGAATGATATTTTCTGATTTAAAAATTTTTTAGTGGTTTAAAATGGTTTCGTAAAATTCAATTATTATTATATGAGCGGTCATTTTGAATAAATTTATTAGTTTGCTATCACAAGCATATCGTTTTTTAAAAATAGCGATGATATGACTTATCTTTAGATTCAATTATTAAATAGTATTCAATGAATTCAATTCATATTTCTTATCTCTATGCCTATTTATTGAAGTCAGGTAAACCTCAATCCCTTGATCATGCTAAAATCACTACAACGGGCTTAGTGGGTGATCGTGATTTTGCCGTGATTGATGAGGATGGTTGTATGTTGACGGCAAGAGAGTGCCCTATGCTGCTCGAGATTGAAGCGAAAATCATGAATGATATGATTCACTTCAAATATAAAGATGATTTTATCACTGTACCACGAAAAACCGTATCTTCAAAAACGAGAGTGGGTATCCTATTTGGCCAATCTGTGGAAGGTTTAGAGTTAGATAATCGCCTCCAAAAATGGTTTTCCAAATGCATGGGTGTGAGCTGCCATGTGATTGAAATCAATGCAGTCGCCATGCGGCAAATGGAGGATCAATTTATTGATATAACTTACACAGATGCCGCCCCGATTTTACTCACCTCCGAGGCCTCTTTGCGAGACTTAAATAATCGTATGACCTTGCCGGTAGGGATGAATCGATTTCGCCCAAATATAGTAGTAAATGGAGATAACCCATTCGAAGAAGATGACTGGAAATCACTAAAAATAGGGACTTGTGAATTTGAAATTAGTCACCAATGCCCACGATGTGTACTTACTACTATTGATCCCAGTCATCCAGAAAAAGGGATCTCAAAAGAACCCTTAAAGACCTTATCTACTTTTCGGAGGTCAGGGAATGAGGTGAACTTCGGGATCTATTTGATCCCCAAAAAAATGGGAATCATTCGATTAAATGATGAGATAATTCCGGGATGATAATTATTAAAAGTGAATACATCATAAGTCTGCTATTAATCTCAATTAATACTTTGCTAAAATTTTATAATACACTTAAATACAATTGATTATATGTGGTGTTAAATCTTTTTAAAGTGAGTGATTTCAACGGGACATAGGTATAATTAAGAGAAAAATTATCTTAAAAAATCATTGAGGTCTAGGATTGCTCTTCGAGAGATCGATACAATAAATAATGGTGCTCTGATATGCCTAATCCTTTGATGATGTGGAATCATTATTCAAAACTTAGGTAAATTCCAGATCACGTTAAGCATGGGAGCGTCAAGTCGATAGCAATGTCTTAATTATCAAGGTCAAGTAACAGCCATTTTTATTACGACCTTAGCAAATAGATTGGGAAAGAAACGCTTTAGGTAAATACCTGCTACTTCTTTGAATCCTCCGATATATACTTCATTTTTATTTTGTTCTATTGCTCTAATGATTTTGCTCGCACATATTACAGGGCTCATCCCATTGTCCTGAGCTTTATCCATGGTATTTTGTTTGCTACCATCTCCCATCAATGCATTAAAACTTATTTTAGTTTTGATATAGCCTGGACAAATCAATGACACATGTATATTATCTTTTTGGTGTTCAGCTCTTAGGGAATCAAAAAAACCATGTAAGGCATGTTTAGAGGCAGCATAAGCAGATCTTAATGGTGTGCTGATGATACCAGTAACGGAGGTGATGATAACATGATGGCCTTGCTTACGAGTCACCATGGAAGGGAGTAAAAATTTAGAAAGGGCAACGGTTCCAAAATAGTTGACTTCCATAATTCGGCGGTCTACGGCTAAAGAAGTGTTCATGACTTTATCTCGCTGACTGATTCCTCCACAATGAATGATGAGATCAATGGGTCCCATTAAAGTTAACGCCTGTTTGCATTTTTCTTCAAGTGTTTCGGCTTCAGATAGATCTAATGTTAAGAGGTGTACCTCGCTATTTTGTGTACAAGCATTTTTTACTCGCTCCAGTTCATTTGCTCTTCGTGCTGACAGTATCAGTTTTGCACCCAATTGGTGCAGTTGGTAGACCAATGCTTCCCCAATGCCGGAAGACGCTCCGGTGACCCAAATTATCTTTTTGTCTATTTTCGTCATGATTTTAATCTTCAATACTCGACCGAATTCAAATATAAAAGGTAGATTTTTCATGAGCATCACAATCACTAATTAATATCAAGAGGTCTCCTGATCTTAGAAATTTAAATATTCAATTCTTATTTAAAATATGCTTGAGATAGAGTGAGGAATGTTTGATATTTATTTACTAGATTGAAACTGTTTTGAAAAACTAACCACCAGTTTATCCTTAACTATTGAATACTCACCAAACCTTATTTCTAAAAAAAAGATTCGCAGAGGCGAGGCACAAGATAAGTTTGTGCTTGGAAGAAGTTTTGTCCATTGATTTATTGGAGCAATTAGGGAAATGCCTCAAAAGAGAAATTGCTTGTGATATTTTCGTATCAAAACTGGGAATTGAAAAAACAGAATCAGATGCTTTTCTATTAATTCATTTATTAGATTTAAGAAAATTAGGAGCATCCATTTATTTATCAGAAAGCACTGAAGGACTCTCCAAAATATTATGTTTTAAAGATTATGAAATGATTTATGTCCTCCAAGAGGATCATGATAATTTTGAAGAACTTCACACTGCAGATCAAGGATTTGACGAATATCTTAACTATTTCATCCCAGCCGAACCTGAGTACCGTTTAGAACCGGATGATATTACCATTAAATTTCTCAGTGAAAGCAATACAGTATACGAACGGACAGCTACTAAAATTTTCTGGGAAGTTACCAATGCGACTCATATTGCCATTGATGGTATTGGTGAAGTAGCGAATTCTGGACAAAAAACCATCACTTTCCTGAATGATACCATCCTAAAGTTGAAAGCGACTTATGGGAGTGAAAAGAAGATAAAATCACTTAAGGTAAGTACTATCAGTGAATTTAAAATTGGATATGAGGTACAATTCCGAAACCCGTCTTCGCATGAGTTTGTGGTGATGAACGAGTCACAGTATGCCGGTGTTTACGGGATTGCCAGGGGATATGATGTTCGATTGACTTGGGAGGTGGCCCATGCAGATACAGTAAACGTAAAACCTTTTGGATTTTATGAAAATCAAGGATCGCATATTTTCAACTCGGATGGATCTATAGAAATTAATATTGAAGCTAAATTTAGAGGGAGAACCAAAAACCAGAAAATATTAATTTATTCATTTCCAATACCGGTATTTGAAAGAAAATTCATTCATCTTCATCCAAATATTTTGAAAGAGTTGGAGATTAATATTGATGATGTCAGAATTAAAGCCTTAAATTATTTAAAAGGCAGCGATAACAATCAATTCAGTGATTATATGGATGAGATGGATAACAAATATAAATCACTCAAATCCGCTCTTACACAAAAGATGGAAGGGAATGATTTTAATCAATTTTATGAACAGCATTCCATTCCAAAACTTTTCAAAAAAAGGAAATCCACTTTATTAAATTACTTTAAATCGGACCTTAAAATTGTTGAAAATATCGAATCAACAAGGGATTATTATGAGTGAGCAAAAGCATACATATGGGTTTATATTAAGATTCTTTTTATTTTGTTCAGCGGCAGACATAGACCTATTAGACAAATGTCCGAAGTCTGAGGTGAATAAATACGCAGGGGTAGGTGCTACCGTTTTTTTTACAGGTATTTTGGCCTGCTTTTCTGGAGGCTATGCACTTTTCACTGCTTTTAGTTCATCGTCTTTATCCATAATGCTAGGGATTTTTTGGGGCTCATTGGTATTCAATCTAGATAGATTTTTAGTTTCAACCATCAAGAAATCTAAAGGAAAACTTCAAGAATTCGCTCAAATAACACCAAGGCTTTTATTGGCTATATTATTATCTCTAGTAATATCCGTTCCTTTGGAACTCAAGATATTTGAACAAGAAATCAATGAAAGTATTTACTATGCAGGTGCCGACAAAATCGATAAATTAACGACTCTTTTTGATGGGAGAGTAGCTCTAAAACAGCAAAGAATTGACTCTCTAAACCTAAGTATTTTGGCTAAATTCGAAATCAGAGAAGAATATTATCGCCAATATGTATGTGAATGTGATGGCACGTGCGGAACTGGCCAAAGAGGTCGGGGGACAGAGTGTGAACGTAAAGAGAATAAATACTTACAGAGTCAAAAGGAATATGATCAAACCAAGTTAACCAATGAAGCCACCATTACTTCACTCAATCAAGAAAAACAACGTTTATTAGATGAGTTTGAACTTGAGAAAGAGGGATTGCTGCAATCTTTCGCTGACGGATTATTGGTGCGATTAGAGTCACTGAGGGTACTACCTTTTGGACCCCAATTGGCTATTATTTTACTATTATTAGCTATTGAAATCGCACCTATTTTAGTAAAATTACTTTCCCCTTATGGACCCTATGATCATCTTTTAAAAACATTAGAATACGATTTTGAAATAGATGAAATCACTGCCGTAAATATGAGAAATCAACAACTCAACAATAAGTTAACCATAATGGCAAGTATTGAACAAGACAAAGTCGAACAGGAGCTTAAAAATAACGAAGGCTCTATGAAGTTGATTGGAGAGGCACATCTTGAAATAGTGAAGGCGCAATTAGAAGTTTGGGTGGATGAGGAGAAAGAAAAAATAAGAAAAGATGTCCAAAAGAGAATGGGAAAATTAGATTAGCAATGGGTCTAAGATTATTAATGGTTTTGTTTTTTTTGGTAAGGATTTTTATTTTTCCTTCTTCAGCTCAAATCAGAAATGAGATTACTCGAGTATCTAACCAGTCTATGCAACTAGATAGAAAGTTTATTAAGAAATCTCATTTGATATTAGAAAATTTTGATCACTTAACTTTTGAAACCCATACATCCAGAAAAATAAATTTTAGGGTTATTTCTCCTTCGGGGGCAATTGTTCATGAATCATTGATTAAAAAAACCAAAATGACTTGGCAGTTTGATGTCATTGATAGCGGAGACTATTCGATAGAGTTGGAAAATTTATCTTTTTTGTCCAAGACTAAAGTTGATCAGATTATTACGCTCAATCGGTTTCCTTTTCAAATAGGTGCGCCAAAAGATTCCATTCCCTTTTCGCGAGCCGTTCCCCGTACCAAGTCTATTGAATCAGAGGGGGAGTTTCAAATCACTAGATTCAATGATAAAAATTTAATGATAGGTCCCTTTGACAAAGGAGATACCTTACTTTTTACCATGAAAAGGGTAACCAAGAAATCACCCCCCATTGAAATTGTTAATGGAGGGAAAGAGCTTTTGTATGCAAATAGAAAATCTAAAAAAACAGTACAAGCCATAATTCCAGTTTTAAAGAAAGATTCCTTTCAAATAACCATGATTTCGGACGATTGGCTGGGGCAAGAAAATAATTTTCGTATTGACCGGATTACTCCTTTCAAGTATGTCGTTGATACCAGTCTATTACCCAAGCCAATTATGTATGATACAATCCCTATTGATTTCTTGGATACCACGATATATTTAGGTGCGGTGCGAGATTACACAAATCCTCATTCAGAAAAATTTACTTTCAATTTTGAGACAGATTCAACCATTGCTTTTTGGAGTGTAGTTTTTGGAACGGGATCACAGTATGAGTCAGCGATGGCAGCATTGGATGAAAGTATAGTAACAGATAGCCTCGGAGCCGAGGCATTTTATACAGATGTTTTAAAAAATTATGTTTTAGGTGATCCATTGGGTTTAGCATTTAAAAAAGATCAAACGTTAGTATCACTCCAAACGACCAATGGGCAAAACATTACCCTTAAGTCGAAATTGGCTAACTCAAGTCAAGACAATTCGCGCCTCATCTATGACAACGTTGTCATAGTTCCATCTTCACAAATAGCTTCAAACTTACAAATCAAATCAGGCATCAATTTTGCGCTGATGAATGACTTATGCTGTGATCATTATTTGTTTTTTAAGAATGAAGATAAAAATTTAGGAAAAAAAGTTTACGTTAAAGTTTTACTTTTTAGAATCAAATTAAATGATGATATTTGAAAGGCTGTGAAATATTGAATTACAGAATTTAAAAATTAAGTTTTCCAAAATGAATTTTAAAGGTAGCACTTTAGGTGTCATAACAATCGTTTTGATGTTACCTTTCTTGTCTTCCGGCCAAGATTTGCGTAAGCAAATCATGGGGGCGCCGAGGAAGGTTATGAAAGAAGTCAAGCGAACCAATCGCGACGCCAAAAAGGTTAAGAAGATGTTTGGATCTAGTAAAAAAACGGTAGATTCCTCTAGCGACACAGCTGATATTATTACTTGGTCTAAGGCGCCCTACATACCTAATAGCGGGATGATTCATGACTATGACTACATCTATACTTTTTTTCATGCCCAGCAGGAATACAGTTTTAAAAATGATCGAAGTCTCAAAGATATTGAGTGGGACTCTGTAGAAAATGTTTTCTATAATAACATTGGCGCTCATGACAGTATAGATACCAAATATGAGGTCATTGGTTGGCATCCCTATTGGATGGAAGATGCTTACAAATATTATAATTATGATTTATTAACTATGTTGTCATTATACTCCTACGATATTGATCCGTTGACAGGTAAAAACAGAAATCCGTCGATGGTTAAGCAGGCGGTAGAAGATAGTGTGGCAAAGTTCATCAAGCAACAGAACCCAAATATCAAAGTTTTATTGTCAATTACTTCTTTTGGATCAGAAAACAACGAGATGTTCTTGGCCAGTAGAGAAGCTCAAAATCAATTTATTGAAGAATTATTGTCTATCATGATAGATGGAAATTTTGATGGAGTTGATGTTAATTTCGAACAAATACCAGCTCTTTATGGTGATTTTTTCAATTTTTTTATTAAAAAACTCAGTACGCAATTGCAAAATGGGGGTTATTCGCTGATTTTAGATGTACCTTATTTTAATGATCAAAATACCTTTAACTATGCTGAGTTAAAATACTTCGTTACCTATTTTAACATTATGGGATACGATTTCAGTGGTGAACATTCTGATTTTCCGGGATCTGTAGCCCCTCTCAATGCACTGACAAATCAGCCTAGTTTGGAAACCTGTGTCAATGATTTTTTGAATCTTGATATAGATGGTGGCCAGATCATTCTTTCTTTACCTTTATATGGTGTTACTTGGGACATAAAAGACATCAAGATAGGCCAAAGTGCTTATCTGGAATCTTTACCTTATTATGAAATCATTTCAACTTATGACACCGAGTATAATCCTTATTTTGATCCAATCAGTGCAAGCTTTTTTTATCTGATGAATGATGCTGAGTCAAGTAAAATATGCTGGTTTGAAAATGAAACCAGTTTAGATATTAAATACGATTGGATTAAGTCGAAAAATCTAAGAGGAGTTGGTTTGTGGGCAATGGGATACAGTCAAGGATCACTTGATATTTGGCAAGGCATTTCGAAAAGCTTTGGAGTAGATTCTTTGGTAAAGACTGAACCCATTGAGTCTAGCCTTTCAGGTCCGTATGGTTTGGCTTTGAGTATTCATAATAACAAAAAAATCATCGGTTTAGGTTTTTTGATTTTTGTAGGTTTTTTGGTTGTTGGTTTTGTTTATGCATTGACCGATTGGCGTGTACGAGATGCACTTTTTGTGAATCAGTCCTTTCGGGTTATATATAGTATGATATTTATGATATTGAGTATTTTTGGTTTACAATACTTCTTAATTTTAACTCCTCAATGGGCTATTGTTTTGGGCGTTTTAGTAGGTAGTCTAGGAGTGGTTTTAATCAATATGTTTTTTAGTCATAATAGGAGAAAATTAAGATAAAACTATGAAAATCTTTGCAAGAGAATTCCTCTGGTTTATTACCGCCATCACTCTAGCACTTCCTGTCGCTTATTTATTTATTGAATATATGTCGCTCACCCCCGCGGGTAATCAATCTACAATACAAGAACAAACTTTTGAAATGGAGTTATTTATAACGGGAGGGATCATCGGAATCATTTTTACTTATATCATGCGCTTGGTCGTATGGGCCATCACTAAAACAATAATAGAGGAATAAAATGATTCATAACCTGCTGCCTGTAGTTTGTTCAGAACTCAATGATTATTTTAAATCAAGATATGGTGTAAGAGAAGATAGACTTGTACTTTCTAACTTAATTAACCAAGATGGTTCAGTTGCTTTAGAGGGTTCCAATAAAGTAGTTTGTTCACTAGTAAACGTTGAGGAAGAAACTACGTTAAAAGCTACGGCAGGAACGACCTCATCAGGAGGTACTTTTATCAAAAGTAGTCCAGATATTTATGTGAATTTAACCGTTATTTTTTCGAGTTATTTTGTAGGAAGAAATTATGTAGAGGCCTTGAAGTTTTTGTCAGGAGTGATCTATTTTTTTCAAGGGAAGCCTGTTTTTACCAACGATAATACGCCAGGGCTTTCAGATAATGTTGAGAAGGCAGTATTTGATTTAACTTCCCTATCCTTTCATGATTTGAGTGCCGTATTTCAAATGATGGGCTCCAAGTATTTGCCCTCAGTCGTTTATCGTACCAGAATGCTAACTTTCGCCACAGATAATATGGAAGATACCATTCCATCGATTTCTGGAATTGGGATTGCCCCTGAAGGAGACGAAGATTTTTCCAGTGGACCACAACCTGCAGGTGGTCAAAGTGCTGCTGAAAAGGCCTTTAATAGTGAAAGACAACGGGTAGCTGAGGCAGAGGAAAAGTTATTAACCGATGATGCAGAAGAAATTGAGGATGATCCATTTGATCGTTCTAGAAGTCAAGCTAATCCATCCGCACCTGATAAAAATAATGATAACAAAGATAAAGAATAATTAAATGGTTCAGTATCAAGTTCTTTTTGAGGTATCACTAAGCCATAAATATTATTCAGGACCTTTTACCAAAGATTATGAAGTAATAATGACTGCTTCTTTGCGGGCAATGATGAAATCATATCAACTTATATTCAAAAAAAAACCAGAGGGTTTTGCTATTTTAGGTAAGTCAGATCATTTATTTTTGTTATCATCAACCAAAGAGGCCATCAAATTTAGATTCGGAATACAGATAAAAAATAGATATTTCGAAAACTTCAGTAAAATCAGACCCGCAGCGCCCTATATGAAATACATGTTTCGAAATGAGATTTATCAAGAAAATAAGGACGGGGATTCAGAAACACAAGATATTAATTTACATGCTGGTGAATTATTAAGCGATACTAATTATAATTTTTGTGTATCAAGAAATTTTCAGCCCTCTAAAATTTGGGGAAATGAACTTACTATTTCTGACAGAAATGATAATTACTTTGAGGGGGAAATAGATGAAAACACCCAATTAGATCAAATATTAATAGATGACTATGGCTCATATCAAGTCAAGTCTTCTCAGTCAGGACAAGAGGATGAAGTTTTTTATCTAGAACCCGAATTGGAAAAAAGTTGGGGTATTGTTGAGATTTCTTTGCAATCATCATCAGATACGCAGTTCGAGAAAGTGATAGGATCACATTTTAAAATAAATATTGATGCTAGGAAAGTATTTTGGTCGTATTATTTTGTGTCTAGTAACAACAATTACTTTAAAAATATTTCAGTTTATTTAGGAAAGGAGAAAATAGACTTTTCTGAGATAGAACAAGTACTATTACCCAATAATCAAGGCGCGACAAAAATAACCTCTCAAACCCCTATTTCTTTATCAAAATTTTATGATGGGCCAAAAATATATGCTGAGTTAGAAGATATTACATCTCAGGGATCAAAGGAGGTGGCGGGCATTAATAAAGTATATTTACCTACACCAAATATTCAACGCATTAAAGCAGTAGCGGTCAACCAAAAGATTCGATATTATGCCGAAATGTATATTCAAAATTTATAAATGGGAATTTTCAGTATAAAATTTAAAGAGAGCCTAGGTATTTTAAATAATTCAGCTTAATTTGAGGGATCAAGTTATTTTTTAATTAACCACTTTAAATATTGAATTTATGGCACAAGTTCTGGCAACGCCTGGCGTATACATAGAAGAAAAAAGTGCATTTCCAAGCTCGGCAGTACAAGTTGCGACTGCTGTGCCCGCTTTTGTGGGATATACCGAGAGAGCACTTAAAAATAATAAATCAATTGTTAACAAACCAACGCGGCTTACATCTTTAAGTGAATATCACCAGTTTTTTGGAGGAGCTCCAAAAACTACATTTGCCGTAGCCGCAGATGATGCGTCAGGCTTCTCTGTAACTGTGGATGCACCTACGAAGTTCAATTTATATCGTTCTATGAGGCTCTTTTTTGCCAATGGAGGTAGCGTCTGTTACATTGTATCAGTAGGAGATTATTCTAGTGCTGTGAGTGCTAAAGATCTCAATGATGAGGCTGAAGAAAAAGGAATACCTACCTTGCTGAAATCGGCTGAACCTACAATGCTCGTCATTCCGGACGCTGTATTACTTGAAGAAAATGATTGTGCTTCACTGCAGCAAGCGATGCTCATGCATTGTGGTAATGCTACGAAAAGTAGGGTAGCCATTCTTGATGTCTTCAATGGTGATCAGGAAAGATCTTATGATGAAAATGATATTATAACCAAATCAAGGGAAGGACTCGGTAATAATTTTTTACAATGGGGAGCTTCTTATTATCCTTATGTCAACACAACCATTGTGCAAGCTGATGAAATTGATTTCTCTAATGTTAGTAATTTGGATGCCTTAACACCTTTGTTAGATGCAGAAGCAGATGCCCTTTATGGAGACGATGCTCAAATTATCAAAGATGAAATAGCTAAATTAGTTGGGGAAAACGATGCGGTCAGTTTGAATCAAACTTTGATGGCCAAATTACCTTTATACAAGGCAGTTATGGGAGAGATGAAAAATGAACTTAATGTTTTGCCTCCGAGCGGTGGCATGGCTGGAGTCATTTCGATGGTGGATGGTACGGTCGGCGTATTCCAATCACCTGCAAATGTTTCTATGGGATCAGTGGTAAGTCCAACGGTAAATTTAACAGCCAAGGATCAAGAGGACTTAAACCTTCCTTTGACAGGAAAAGCGATCAATGCGATCCGTTCTTTTGCGGGTAAAGGAGTTTTAGTTTGGGGAGCAAGAACGCTAGACGGAAACAGTCAAGATTGGAGATATTTAAGTGTAAGAAGAACGGTTACCATGATTGAACAATCATTAAAAATCGCTTCTGAAAGTTACGTGTTCCAGCCTAATGAGGTGAACACATGGGTAGCTATTAAAGGTACAATGTTTAACTTCCTGAGAGATCAATGGAAGCAAGGTGCGTTGGCAGGCTCATCACCTGATGATGCATTTTCTGTAGACGTTGGTTTAGGATCTACTATGACAGCTACCGACATATTAGATGGGATTATGAGAATTACAGTTAAGCTAGCAGTTACAAGACCAGCTGAATTTATAGTAATTACCTTCCAGCAGCAAATGCAGAAGTCATAGTCAAATTAAAATCTATTAAAAAAAGAAAAATATTAAATAACTAAACTAAAAAAAAATGGCTGGAGAAGTACAAGATAATATATGGCCCTTACCAAAGTTTCATTTCAAACTAGAGGTAGATGATTTAGAGGCCAATTTTCAAGAAATTTCAGGAATGGACGCTGAGGTCGATGTGATCGAGTATCGTCATGGTGACAGTCCCGAATTTTCAACGATAAAAATGCCTGGTTTGAGAAAATCAAGCGACATTTCTTTGAAGAAGGGCACCTTTACAGGTGATATCAAAATGTATGAGTGGTTTAATTCTATTGCTATGAATACAATAGAAAGAAAAACAGTTATCATATCATTGCTTAATGAGGCAGGTGACGCTGAAATCATTTGGACATTGACGAACGCCTTCCCAATGAAGGTTGTGGGTACGGATCTAAATTCTTCTAGTAGCGAGGTTGCTGTTGAAGAATTGGTATTGGCTCATGAAGGGATTGAGTTTACAACACCTTAATCTTTCAGGCTATTAATTTATATAACGCATCTAGCTTACTAAGTTAGATGCGTTTTAATTCCATAGATTAGGTTATTTTATTATGGCTGACGGAGAGAAATTAACGCAAGAAAATGGGGGACTGCAAAGTGAAAAATGGCCATTGCCAGCCTTTTACTTTAAAGTTGAATTTGGTACTAAAAAATTATCTTTTCAAGAAGTATCGGGATTAGGAGTACAAATTGAAACTCAAAAATATAGACATGGCAATAGTAAGCAGCAAGGAAAATATTTGATTCCAAGTAGACCAACTTTTAATGCGGTAACTTTGAAAAAAGGTATGTTTATAGGGGATGATGACCTTTTTCCTTGGTTTAAGAAAAATATGACGGGCAGTATTTCCACCAAAGACGTAACGATCACTCTGCTAAATGAGAAAGGAGAAGCAGAAATGACATGGCAATTAGCATCTGCCCATCCATCTAAAATTACCTTTCCAGATTTTAAATCTGAATCAAGCGACGTAGCAATTGAAACTTTGGAATTAGAATATGAAGACCTGAGTTTTATTCGAAATTAAAATATTAATTTGAAAATTAATGGTTAGAAATTTTTCCGAACGACCACCTTTATCCCATTCATTTAATGTTAAGGTTGGTTCTTTTCCAGGGGTAGATAATAATTTTTCTGAAGTATCGGGTATTTCAAAGCATATTGAAACAACTCCCATTTATTCTGGAGGTGATAACTCGGTGCAATACATGCTTCCAGGTAAAACTTCCTATGATGAGTTGGTCCTAAAAAGAGGAGTGGTGCCAAGTGGATCTGCTTTGTATAAGTGGTGTAATTTAATGGTTAATGGGGGAACTTTGAACTATATTCTACCCGAGTCAATTTATGTTTATTTACTGGATGAAAAAGGGGTAGCTCAAGTTACTTGGCATTTTGAAAATGCCTATCCCGTTGCTATAGAGCAATCAGAATTTAATGCTGGTGAAAATAACATAGCTATCGAAACGATGAAGTTCGCTTATAGTTGGTTTGAGAGGGTTTAATTTTAAAAAGATATGGGAATTCAAGTTAAGCAATTTAAGATAAATGCAAAGATTAAGGAGGAGAGTAAAACGTATCAAAGAATGCCGACGATCCAGCAGCCAGAGACCAATGATCAACTTGATGAAGGAGCAATTATCATTAATGTCTATGAACAAGTAATTAAGTATATAGAGCGAGAAAGGGGAAGATTTTAATATTCATAAGTTATGGTAGTACCAATGACAATTGTGGCTTATAGTGATCCAGGATTTGGGTTATTTTACATGGAAGGGACTTATATTCTCCAGCTCAACCCTGAAAACTACAAGCGAACCAATAAAAACGAAATGGGATCGCTTAAGAAAAAAACCGAGACAACTCATTTAGCTAATGGAATGGCGGTCGCCAAGGTAAAGACACCAGGTGCTGAAAAGATAGATATCAGTTTTACAATTGATGCTACCGGAGCTGTTCCTGGCTTTAGAACCGTTCCTACTGATGTTGCTTTGTTTAAAAAGCTTTGTTTTGATGTAAATCCAAGTATTCATACTAATAACTGGTGTTGGCTAACTTGGGGTAATCTTTCTTTTGAATGTAAATTAGAAAGTTTAACGGTGGATTATAAGCTATTCAACTCTCTTGGATTGCCCATTCGGGCCGAATTAAATGCTACATTTGTTGAATGGATTGATACTGGGGAAGCTTTGGCCGAATTTAATTCTCCTGATATGTCACACATGATTGAGGTCAAAGCGGGAGATAATCTACCTGCGATGTGCCGCGATATTTATGGAGATGCTAGTTACTATCTTCAAGTGGCTGAAATTAATGAGTTAACCGATTTTAGAAACCTTTCACCTGGGGCAAAACTTTTTTTCCCAAGATTAGAAAAATAAAATGCCCTCACCAATTACACCAAACATGGGTTCACCAACTTTTACCATAAAGGTGGGATCAACCGACGTTGGAGCAAAATATGGAGCTAAATTTATAAGAGTTATTAAGGAGTTGAACAGAGTTGCTTACGCCCAGATTGTTATAGAAGATGGAGATCCAAACGAAGAAGAATTTAAGATAAGTTCCGCCAAGGTTTTTGAACCAAATGAAAAGGTCTCTATAAAATTTGGTTATGATCATAAAGAGAAAGAGGTATTTTCAGGTATCATTACCGGTCAAGGATTGAGGGTGAATAATTCTAAATCTGAACTGGTAGTTACTTGTATGGATAAGGCTTTTCAAATGGCTCTTGCTAGGAAAAGTAAAAATTTTGCAAAAAAAAAGGACAGTGATGTAGTATCTCAAATCATTGGTACTTACGGATTAGCAAAAAGTGTAAAAGCAACGACTTTTAAGCATCCAAATTTGGTACAATACAATTGTTCCGATTGGGATTTTATTTTGGCGCGAGCAGATGCCAATGCCATGGTCTTAATCAATGAAGCTGGAAAGTTAACGATAGGTCCTCCGGTCGTCAGCGGAAGTCCAGTACTTGATATTAGCTATGGTAAAGAAGTATTGGGATTCAAGGCTGACCTAGATGCACAGAATCAGTTGGGATCTGTTGAATTTCAATCATGGGATAGTAAAACTCTGAAATTAGTTAAGGGGGCAGGTTCAGAGCCATCGGTAAATTCACATGGTGACTTGACCGGTAAGAAGGTCGCGGCGACGGCTAAGAGTCCGAAGCTAGCATTGAATTCTTCAGCTTCAGAAGAAAGTAGCTTATTAAAAGTTTGGGCGAAATCGCATTTGCAACATTCACGATTATCGAAAATAAGAGGTTTTGTGTCGTTTGTTGGTAATGCATCTCCTTTAGTGGGTAAACTGATTAAGCTTACTGGATTTTCTAATCATTTTAATGGTTCTGCATATTTAACTAAAGTCATACATGAATTTGAGAACGGTTTTTGGAAGACGGAAACTGGTTTTGGACTCAATCCAAAGACTGTTACCGATAATGAGGCGATAGAAGGGCCAGATGCCTTAGGTCTTCTACCGTCAATTTCTGGTATACATATTGGTAAAGTCAAGAAAATTGACAAAGATCCTGCTGGGGAGTATAGGATTCAAGTAGATGTACCTTTTATTGAAACCACTGGTGAGGGCTTGTGGGCACGATTGAGTCAGGGAGCTGCTTCTTCAGCTTACGGATTTTACTTTTTTCCAGATATAGGTGATGAAGTTGTTTTGAGTTTTTTAAATAATGATCCTAGATTCGCTGTGATCATTGGGTCACTTTATAGTAAAAAAAATAAACCTCCTTTCACACCAGAAAATAAAAATAAGGATAAAGCCATCATCACAAAAAATAAATTAAAATTGATTTTTGAAGATGTTAAAAAAATTATTACCATTGAGACACCTGGAGGTCAAAAAGTAACGCTTGATGATAAGGGGAAATCATTAAAGCTAGAAGATCAAAATAAGAATTCAGTTTTATTGGACAAAAAGGGAATTACCCTAGACAGTGGTAAAGATTTGATTTTAAAGTCAAAAGGGAAAATTACGATGAAGTCTGGTGCAGCTACAGAAATAAAAAGCGGGGCTGATTTAAAGGCGCAAGGAGTCAATCTAGCCTTGAAGGCAAGTGCTAAAGTAGGTTTGGAAGGTGCTACTACTGAGATTAAAGGTTCTGGAAAGGTGGTGGTTAAAGGTGGAATGATTAAATTAAATTAAATGAGATTGATTTTAGTGTTAAAGTATTTATGAGTAGCGAAATAGTTTAATTTCTCTTATTTCATTCAAAATTAATAAAGATTAATATATGGACTTAAGAATTAAATATTTTGATTAAACGAATAACTAGGATAGATAATTAGATAAAATTTTTTTCTTTTGGGGATACGTTTTATTAAGGACTTCACAAAAAAAAATGTTCATTTGATGAATAACGTGTTAATTCATTAGCACAAATGCGGAAGTGAGAATTTGCAAGGTGATAATCAGGTTAGGAAACTTTATTTTTAGTTATTTTTATGAGTGTCGATAAAGAATCTTTTTTAGGTACCGGTTGGAGTTTTCCACCCACATTTAATAAGCATACGAAATCTGTAAATTTGATAGAGGGGGAAGAGGATATCCTTCAAAGTATTAAAATTATTTTACTTACAAATTTAGGTGAACGTATTATGAGGCCTGATTTCGGTTCAGACGTAAAAGGATATACTTTTAAATCAATGGATGCTGTTGTGATCAATCAACTGAGTCGCACCGTTGAAAGAGCCTTAAAAAGATATGAACCTAGAATTAATTTAAATCAAGTTGATTTCGATACATCCAATGCCAATGATGGAACCTTGTTAATTAACCTTGATTATACCATTAAGTCTGTTAATGTAAGAACCAATGCAGTATTTCCTTTTTATATAAAAGAAGGTACTCATATTACTGATATGTAAAATGGATCAAAACAATAATTTAAATTCTAATGGATCTTCATTACTGCATCGATACAACAAACATTTTGATGAAGATTACATACGTATTGATGAAAGATCATTAGCGGATTTGTTAGTTTTTATCGTAGATTTTGCTTCGTATATTCAATATGTAAATAATGACAACGAGGCTGAAGGTGATTGGGTTGAATTTTTTGATCAAAACCTAGCATTTCAGATAGCACGAATTTCAGTTTTTGATACAGAAAAACTGTATCTAAAATTTAAAGAGGAGGAGATTGAATTAAATAAAGCAAATACTAAAGAAGATCAGCAAAAGTATTTTATTGCTCAGATAAATATGACATTGGACCTTCTCAAGGTAATTAATAATTGGTTTGTGAAGTCCAAGATGGATGTACTAAATCTCAGTGATAATAGTCTATTTAAACAATTAAGTAATTCTATAAGAACAAGTTTATGTTATCAATTGAAAGATTTCATAAAATTGACCAACGAAGTTCATGTATATCTGAAATTGGAAGAAGAGGCATTATTAGACTTTGGATTTTTCGATCAGATCTGGATTAAAAACAGTACCGGTGAATTTGCAGCTACTTCGGTTCAATCTGAGGAGACTGATTTAAATAAAATGATCAAAGAACTTTCAGTAATTTTTAGTTCAATTTTGGGATTTACCGATTATATGAGGTCGATAGCTCCAAAATTATTAGAAGATGTGCTGACTAATTATCCGTATCATCCTCCTCACATTTCTGTTTTGATTGCTTTTTTGAAAAGTTATGAGCATACTCAGAAAGACATCAATAATATTCTAAAAAAACAGCTAAATTATTTTTACTTAGATCATCTTGGACAACAACCTAGGAAGGCCACTCCCGATCACGTATTTGTAACTTTTGAAGCGTCAGATCATATTCTAAAATATGATTTTCCACAAGGAACCTTGTTGTACGCTGGAATTGATGAAGACGGTTATGAATATACTTATGAAACAAATCATGCCATAGAATTAAATTCTGCCCAAGTATCAGATTTAAAATTGATCCATGTTGCTCAAAATGGTGTCATCGGTTTAGGCAATACTTTTAAATCGGTATCAAACATCTTTCAAAAAGAAATAATGCTGAATGATGAGGGAAAAACGATCGATAAATCAAAAAATCCCGGCGCTTTTGATTCTTTTGGAAAAGATCAATCTGATGTGAATTTAAAAGATAGAGATATGGAGCAAGCCAGGATTGGATTTGCGCTATCTTCACCCGTATTGATTCTCAAAGAGGGCTTGCGGCTGGTTACTTTAAATTATAAATTTAGCCTTAAATCTCTTTCAGCTTTGATTTCCTTTATTGAGGAAATTTCATTTGAGGAGGGACTTTCTGCTGATGCAGGTTTTAAGAAAATAATATCAAATATATTTGACATTAGAGTGACCACATTAGAAGGTTGGTTTGATGTAATGTCTTATGAAATTGTACCTCCGAAAAGTTGGGTTTCTGGGGAAATACAATTTCAAATAGCTTTTGATCGAGGAGATCCGGAGATATTGGGATATGATTCAGAAGTACATGGTGAAGGGCATTCAACTGAATGGCCAGTTTTTGAATTTAAGCTATCTTCGGAAAGAGCTATGTATGCATATTCTTTTATCAAAGAATTAGTAATCGAGACCTGTGAGATCAGAGTTGATGTACAACAAATGAAAAACTTATCCGTATTTAGCGATCTTGGAATATTAGATACAACCGTTCCATTTTTCCCATTCGGTTCTAATCCCGAAGTGGGATCTTATTTTTTGATTGGAAATCAAGAAGTTTTTCAAAAAAATATTACAGATTTATCTATTGATATCAAGTGGCATAATTTACCTAAAAAGATGGGTGGATTTAAAAGCTATTATGAAGCCTACAATAACGAGATTAATAATGAATCATTTAAGGTGGGCATTTCATGTTTAACTGACTTTGAGTTTCGTCCCTCGGAGCTTGACAGTGTTCAAAATTTTGATTTATTCAAGAGTTTGGGTGATGAAGATAGATTGGACAATCAATCAAGTATTGATAATGTCAATATGGATAAATTTAAAATGAAACCCATTTACGATGATATTGATATCGAAAATTTTGACAATCGTTCAAAAACTGGGTTTTTCAAAATAGAATTATTGGGCCCTGAGGATGGTTTTGGTTTTGGTATTTACCCTGAATTGTACACCAATGCCCTCATGGAAAATGTACCACAAACTAAACCTGGAATCCTCCCTGCTAAGGAAAAACCAAAGGTATCCATACCGAAAGAACCTTTCTCTCCCGCAATACGGGAGTTGACCTTAAGATATTCTGCTCGGACTTTAATTACATTAGAGCAAAATAAATTGAGTAACAATATAAAAACGAGTAAAGATCAAATTTATCATCTTCATCCGTTTGGTAATTTTCTTGTTTTTGATGAGGGGCTGCCTTCTCAGAATCACTGGTTTCCTCAGTTTAATGAAGAAGGTTATTTAATGATTGGTTTAGATGACCTACACGTCCCAGTAGAGCTTTCTTTATATTTTGAACTAGAAGACAATATACAAAATGAAATAGATCAAATAGAGATTCCCTCCATTAAATGGTCCTATCTAATTGATAATGAATGGATTTCTTTTAGCAAAAATGAGATCATTAAAGATGGTACGCATAATTTCACGACTTCTGGAATTGTTCAGCTTAGGATTCCCACTTCAATAAATAAATCCCATGATATCCTGCCCACAGATAAATATTGGATCAGTGCTTCGACGTCCAATAATTCAAAGCTATTATCAAAAATAAAATTGATCAAGAATAACGGTGTAATGGCGACTTGGACTTCTCACAAGGCTGATGCCCATTGGGAACAGAATATTGCTGCTGGAACTATTGATAGACTGATTGATGGTATAGATGAAGTCAGTAATGTAAGTCAGCCGTATGCTTCTTTTGGTGGGAGGAATAAGGAATTAATTTCTGATTTATATACAAGAGTCTCAGAGAGAATTCAGCATAAAAATAGAGGGATTACCCCTGAATTCATAGAAAAAATTATTTTAGAAGCATTTCCAAATTTATTCCAGGTTAAATGCATCAATCATTTTAGTCATCCAGACAGTGTTCTAACTGGACTGATTAAAATAATCGTGATTCCTAAATTTCCTTACAATGAAAATTTTTATTTGCCTAAATTTGATTACTATGAGCTTAAAGAGATTAAAGCCTATGTTGAACAAATAATATCTCCTTTCGCTAAAGTTGAAGTAGTGAATACTACTTTTGAAAAGGTCAAGATAACAGGCCAGATTAAAGTAAGCAATAAGAGCGGATCAGGGGAGTTTATGAAAAAACTTCAAAGAGATCTTCAGAATTTTATTTGTCCCTGGTTTTCGAGTCATCAGAAGGAAATGAACTTAGGGGGTTCAATAGAAAGAGATGACATCATGACTTTTATCGAGTCGTTGGAATACATTACCTACATAACAAAATTTTCGGTTGTATTGATTCATTATGAAAAGGGAAAATTCAATATCTCTGATTCAGCAATGAATAATGGGACTAATAACTTATTGAAATCAACTTCACCTTGGAGTGTTTTAATACCCAGTGATGAACATGATATAGAAATTATTGATCACAAAAAAGGGGCTTTACCTGAGGAAACTAAAATTAATACAATGAAAATTGGAAGTGATTTCCTAATTTCAAGTGAAGATGAAGATGATTTGATATTTCCCTTTTATGATCATGAAAAAGATACTTATTATGCTATTGAATTGGATGTTTAAAATTTAATTTTTTATTATGGAAATTTTCAATCGATCAACATTAAAGAGATTTTTTCAAAGAGGACAAATACCTACTGAGGTTCATTTTACCAACTTAATAGATTCCACCATTAATAAAATTGATGATGGATTTGCTAAAAATGTTGAAGACGGGCTTAAATTGTCTCCTATTGGTGACTCTCAAAAATTGATAAGTTTTTTTGAAGACATAAAAGAAACACATCCGGCCTGGAGTATTTCAGTTAATCCTAATGAAAGATCCAAAGGATTGAGTATTTCCGAAAGTACCCTTGGGAGTCGCCTTTTTTTACAGAAAGGAGGAAATGTAGGTTTGGGTACCACATCGCCCTCATTTCCGCTAGAGGTGGATGGTGCTGTTGGAATGAAAACAAGAGTCGGAACTTATCCCCGTAAGGCAGTTATTAATGCCGACGGAGAATGGCATATTATGATTGAAAATTTAACAGGCTGTAACATATTTGAAATTGTAGCAAAAGTGGAAGGAGTTAAGCAACGGGGAAAATATGCTTTTGCGCATGCCATTGCAGTAGGTACACATGACAGCAGAAATAATAAAATTAATATTACTCAAGCTAAATATGGATGGTTCTGGCATCGATTAAAATTGCGATGGAAACAAACTAGAGATGGGCAGTATCAACTTGAGATTAAATCTGCTCAACATTATGGGAATGATGAAAATAACCAGGTGGTACAAATAAAATATCATATTACCTCTTTGTGGGATGACAGATTGGGATAACTAAAGCTATAGAAATAGGATGTCACAAGAGGATATAAAAATAATTCAAAATAAAGAAATACCGAAAAGCATGGATTATGACTTTTTGCGCAAAGAAGCCATAGGTCATACCCAAAAAGTTTCTGGAAATATCTGGACAGATTATAATGCCCATGATCCTGGAGTAACTATTTTAGAACAGTTTACTTTTGCGTTAACTGACATTTCATATCGGACCAATCTTGATATTGAAACTATATTATTCCATGAAGGAGATAAGGAGAGCACACTTAAAAAACATGCCTTAATCTCACCAGAGATAGCTTTTTCTCCCGGAGCAGTTACAATTAATGATTATCGGATATTGATATTAGATCATTTTTCGAGTGTGCTTTCAAATTGTTGGATTTCTACGGTAGATGATCATTTGAGCGGTATTAAAGGACTTTTTAATATCGAAATTCTAGTAAAAAGTCACATCCAATCCAAAGATTATGATCAAATTAAACTCGAGGTTAAAAAAATATTTCATGCTCATAGGAATTTATGCGAGGATTTAGCTACAATAAATATTTTAACTCCCGAGAAGTTATCATTATCCTTTGAAATAGAGATTGATCAGCGCGCGGATACTGAGGATATTTTACCTAAAATATTATTTGTTACTGAAAGGTATTTTAATCCTCTAGTCCCTTTCTTTACGCTAGAACAGCTGACTTCTGAGGGTAAATCAACAGAGGAAATTTATGGGATTCCATCATTTGAAAATGGATTTATAAAAGAGGAATTTCTTACAGAAAAGGCGGAAGAATTTTATATTTCAAAATTAACAGATCACATTTTAGAGATCGAGGGAGTGAGGGATGTGCTTACGCTGCGATTGGGGATTGGGGGAATACCCATTTTGGGAGATGTCATAGAAGTACCTAATGGGAAGTTTTTGACATTGGGGATCATCGGTCAAGGAGGGCAAGCAAACCTTTTTAGAGATTTTGATCTAAATATCTTGAAAGGGGGTACAAAAGAAAATTTTAATAAAGAAGTAATTCTTTATGCAACAGAATTGTTAAATTCAAAGACTGAGCCTAGCTACAAAATATTAAAAAAGATAAAAGAGAAATCAATTAAAGCCAAAACGAAACAATTAAATACTTATTTACCTATTCAAAAATCTTTTCCCGAGTTGTATGGAGTTGGGGCTTATATTCCGAGTCCTGAAGAAAACGCTTTGCGACAAGCTCAATCTGCCCAACTCCGTGGTTATTTGGCTTTCTTTGATCAAATCATGGCCAATCATTTGTCTCAATTATCTTCAATATCTAGATTACTCAATGTCACTGATTTAGATGAAATGGCGCAGTCTACCTATTTTGGGCAAAACATGCAAGATGAGCTAAATGACTCAAAAGAGCTGTATGTTAAAAAGTTTATAAGTGCGACTAAACTTGAGCAACTCATTAAAGGGTTAAATGATCGAAAAGATGAGTTAAGTGACAACGAAGCACTCAAGCTCAAGGAATTAAGATCCGATTTGAAAGATAAATTTAATGAAGTAGAGCGGATCGTTATGGCCGATTGGAAGCTTTACGAAAATGATCTCAAAAATATAGATAGGTTAAAAAATAAATATGTTCATCCTAAGATTCATGATCTTCTCAATCAGATATCAGATATCAGTAAGTCTTCAAAAAGAGTTTCAAAGGGTGAAAAAAATAGTTTAGATGAATTGAATCTAAATAGATTAGATGAATTAAAAATTAGGTTGCTTGAGAGAATGAGTGCTGAATTACTTGATAAGGACTTGTATGTGAAAATGACTGTTGCCGATTTATTTAGAATTATTTCTATACATGATAATGTTTTTGATCGTAAAGATAGATTGATTACTCATGTTTTGGCGCGATTTGGAGAAGATTTCAGGCATAGCTTTCAGGCCTTCTTTGATGATTCTACTTTTAAAGGTAGATCACAAAGTGAAATTGAGGAAGATTATCTCAGGATCAAATCTTCCTTTTTAAATGAAGTGATTCATGCTAATAAATATTTAGCAAAAGGCGTGAATATTTTAAGTGAACAAGTAACTAATATCCAATCGCCATTCAAAAGGAAGGTTTCTTATCTTATGGGATTTGAGCAACATAGTAGCCCATTCATTATTAAAGATACTTTAAATAGTAATCTGAGTCCCAAAATATTAACAAGCGATTCCATTAATGAGATAATAAATACAAAAACACAAAAAAAGTCCCTAGTATTAAAGACAGGTATTTCATCAGAAAAGGTTACTTTTTTAGTTAACTCCTCCAAGTATCTTAAATACTTATTCCAATATGGATCAAATCCTAAAAATTATAGTATCGAGCAGGAAGATGACCGGTACATCATTTATTTTAATCCTCCAACAGGAGAAACTCCAACACAATTAATAGCGCTAGACTCCGAATCAGCGGCGAAGCAAAAACGTCTTAAAGTTCTTCAATATTTTGCAGAGAGAAATCAGTCATGTCAAAATTTCCATGTGGTAGAACATATCCTTTTACGTCCGGTGGACCAAACTCAAACTAATTACATATTATTTGATGAAAATAAAGAGAAGGAACTTTTTCAAAGTATCATAGTTAAAGATGAAACTTTTCAAATGAGTGCAGCAAAGGATGCTATTATATTGGCAGGTTATGCTAATAATTATACTGTATTAAGTTCTTCTGCAGGAGATTACATAGTAATGCTAAAGAATGCCATAGGTACATTATTGGCCAAATCAATAGAGGTATTTAAAACTGAGGGTTTAGCTAAGAAGTTTATTTTGTCTTCGATAGACTCTTTTCAAGTGATAAAAAATGAGAAGCAATTTTCAAATCACATCAAACTAGATAATACTAGAGAATTTTTATTTCAAGTCCTAAATGAGAAAAATGATATTTTGCTCTCAGGCCTAGAACCTGAAAGTATTTCTGATTATACTGAAAAATCTAATCACCTGCTGTCAAACGCAAAAGAGCTTGATCAATATGAAGTGATTGAGGAATCGCCTGATATATTTGTTATTTATTTAACAGATGACTCAGGAACCAAAATAGCAAGAATTGAAAAGAAATTACCCTCTAAATTAAAATCAGAAAATTACATCAATGAGTTAGTCTCTTATTTCGAAAAGTTAATTGAAAAAGGGAGTAAAGATTTAAACTTGAGGTACCATAGATTAGGGAGTAGGACAGCAGATGATTTTAATTTTAAATTAAGCATAGTCCATCCCAATTGGACTGATAAATTTAATAGAAAAAGTTATCTTAAATTATTTCGTAAAATCATATTTGATTGTTTGCCCGCCCATTTGTCTGTGAGTTTAGTTGGACTTGATTTTGATCAAATGAGTGTATTTGAAAAGTTATATTTTGATTATCTGGATCAATTAAAGAAAGATCCTATTGAAAGCAGGCTGGAAAGACTAAGTGCTTCTAATAAAATTTTTGACTTACTGATACCAAATGAGCGTCAATAATCTAATCGACAAAAATAATCCCTTTAAAGGTTTAGCAAGTTTTGAAACTCAAGATGCAGTATTTTATCAAGGAAATGAAAATATTAAATTATTGCTTTTAAGGCAATTAGCCGATTCCAATTTTGTTGCACTTTTAGGAGATCCAGGTTCAGGAAAAACTTCATTTTTGAACGCAAAAATAATACCTACTTTACAAGATGAGTTCATTATTAAGGGGATTAAAGATTGGAAAATTGCTCATTTATATCCTGGAATAAATCCGATACGATCTTTAGCAAGGGCACTGGCTCAAGTAAATTTTATAAGAAGTGCTCCAAATGAGAAGATTGATCCAGGTTTGATTGAAAAATTCGAAAAAATATTAAAAAACAACAAATATGGGATTATCGAGATATTGGAAGAACACAAATTAATCTCCAACTGTAATATTTTATTAAATATCGATCGATTAGATGATTTATTTCATTTGAAGAAGAGAGAGGAAGATTCTTTAGAGCTTGATATTTTTCTCACACGGATTGAAGAAATAATAAATCAAACGGCTTATCCAATAAGTATTATTGTCTCTATGAGATCAAAAAGAACGTACGATATGGCCAGTTATTTTCCTGATCGATCTATGTTTATTGAGACCATCAATAAAAATCAAATTAATCTGCCCATATTTTCTTTTACTGATTTAATGAGTACGCTTGATTTTTTCGAATCTAAAGGGTATGTCACATTTGATAAAGATGTTAAAGATCATATATCCACTTATTATCGTGCTCATCCAATGTCTTTAGGTGAATTTCAACATACAATGAGACTCAGTTTTGAGAAGAGTATGAAGAACGGTAGAAGTAACATTTCATTGGAAGATATAGAAGCTGTTTCAGGCTTTAAAAATTCAATCAACAATCAGTTGGAAGATATTTTTGCAACTTTCTCTAAGGAGGATCAGAACAATTGTCGGTTGGTCTTTCAACTTTTGGCAAGTGAATCTGACCGTGGATTTGAGTTGTCTATGTCAATATTGGAAATTTCAGATTTCACAAATATTGAGACAGATGTCATAATATACATTATTGGATGGTTTGTGGTTGACACATGTAGTGCGATAAAAATAGATCCCATTACGGGTGCAGATCAAAGATTAGATAATTTAGATAATTTATTAGATGATTCGAAAATCATAATTACGCCCTATTCGAGGATATCACTTGATGATGAAATACTCATAAAAAAATGGCTTAGATTAGAGAAATGGGTTCATGATGAAAAGGAAAATGCAGATATTTATCAGGGTGTTTTTATGGATGTATCGAAAGGTGAAGTTTTATATGAAGGAGAAAAGCTTAGGAGTGTATTACATTGGTACAGAGAAGTAAATCCGACAAAAGGATGGGCGAAGCGTTATGGAATTAATTATAGTTTGGTTAAAGAGTTCATTGATAAAAGTGAGGAACAGTTTAACACAGCCCAACGAATCCTTGACGAAGAAGATAACTCAAGGCGTCGAAAGGCTAAAAGAAATGCATTCATAGGCATAGTTTTCTTTCTAATCACTATTGGTTTAATATTAGTTAGCATGTTTTTTACTGGTGTTGCAGTTGATCAAAAGATGGAAGCAGATAAGAGCAAACGAGAGGCTAATAGAGAAAAAGTAGCTGCAGGACAGGCGATGAATATAGCCAAAGAACAAACCGAGAGAGCTGAGATTGCGAGTTATGCCGCCAAAAGGGACAGCATTCGATCGATTGAAAAAAATAAAGAAGCCAATTTTGCTAAGAGTCAAGCTGTTAATGCCTTAAAGCAAGCTGAATATGCACGAAAGGATGCTCAATTGTTAAAGGAAAGGCAGAATGCATTAAAAATAAAACTCACTGAATCTGAAAAAGACATAGAGAATAAAAAGATTGAATTTCAGTATTATGCCACTTTAGGTCAGATCAACAAAATATGTAGTGAGGTATTGGAATTGGCAGCTACACCCATCTCGGATAATCTCAAAATTGGAGCTAATTTGATTGCATTGGGATACAAACGACTGAACTCATTGGACAACCCTCTTTACAATGATTTGATCCAAAATTTCCCAAATTCATCTATAAAAATGAAAGCAGAGTTTCATTTAAGTGAAAAAAATCTTATGCAAGCGATGGGAAATGTATTTCAAAAGTTAGATATAGAGCTAAATAAAGAATTGTCAAAAATTCAGTTCGGAACTGTCATTGACTTAAATAAGACAAAAAGTAAACTGGCTATTGGTACCGATCAAAGTGATATTTATGAAATGAACTTACCTTCTGAAAACAAATTCTATGATACCGATTTTTTGATTTCAGATAGATATGTACGGATGAGGGAGATTACCTCAGGCATTAGATCCATGAAATATATAGAGGAAGATGACTTGATCTATGGAACAGTAGATGGTAAGGTTTATCAAAATACCGAACAAAGGTTCGCTGATGACAACGGAGCAAAAGGTTCGATCAATGGTGTTTTTAATTTGACTGATCGAGATGTTTTAATCTCGAATAGTTTGGGTTATTTGACATATGTTCAAGAGAATGCATCATCGGGATCTTATGCCCAATTACCACATGTCGATATCAAGCATGATATTAATGTGATTGATTTTTCTCATAAATCAGGCATAATAGCTACTAATGGAAGATTATCAGAAATTGAATTTTGGGGTTGCCCTCCCGGCGGAGACATTAATTTTAAAGAAAAGATAAGAATAGAGGGAATGAGATCAAAAGTGACCAGTTTGAAGTTTATTGATGATAAAAATTGGATAATCATAGGAACACAAGAAGGCACACTTTTTATCTACTCTTTTCTAGAAGATAAGGTCATTTTTGAAAATAAGAGCGCACATTTATCAGCATTAACTGTGCTTGCTTTAGATCCCTTATCTCGATTTATTGTTTCAGGAGGTAGAGATGATAAAATACATGTCTGGGATATAGATTTACTCAGCGATGATTATGTACCTATAGTCCATCAAATGAATCAAGCAATCCAAGATATAGCGTTTATTGGTAATGATTGGTTTGTTTCTCTGAGTAGAGGTCAAAGTAACTTAGGTACTGATAGAAACTCTGTGGGTAGAATGTCTTTTTGGTCCGTTGATTTAGATTTGTTTGCCAAAAAGCTAGCGCAATCCGAAAAGATATGGTTGATCGAAGATTTTGAATATAATGATGTTTATCAAAAATATATTCCCAATTAAAAATGATCAAAATAGTTAATAAATTTTCCCTGTGCCTTTTACTGCTTTTTGGTTTATTTCAGCAACAGCAAAGCTTTGCTCAAGTGATTTTTGATGATCTTAAAATAGGTATTGATAAAGCTGAATCTGATGAAGTTGTTTTTAACAGCCTGCAAGAGATTGGCGTATACTATAAGAATAATCAGTTTGAGAAAGGGTTGGAAATTGCCAGTAATCTTTTTCAAGGCCAGTTTAACAAGTCCTCTGTACAATCAAAGGAGTCGATATTAAATTTTGCTATTAAATTAAGTTTTGCACTGGACTTGAGAGATAGTACGAAAAGTTTTATGGAAATATATTATAAAATAAATCCAAGTTTTTCGGATCGTACGATACCTGATATTACGCCAGCACTACACGCATTCATTAATAATTTTATTAAAAGTAAAAATCAAGTTTCTGTTTTTGTAAATAAATTTGCTCAAAATATTGATTTTATATCGTCCACTGTTAGTATTTATGATCAAAGTGATTTTGAACGATTGGGTATTAGAAATTTACTTGACTTGATTCGAATTACGCCTGGGTTTGCTGAAATAGGTGATTGGAATGAGCGACAATTTGGAACGAGAGGTACCTCAAATTCAACCTTGCAAGATGTACTTATATTGGTCAATGGACATAGGATCAGTGACAACTTGACCAGCTCAAACGGACCTGATTGGATCAGCCTTGATTATGTAAAACAGATAGAATTGGTGCGGGGTCCAGGTTCTGCCATCTATGGGGGTAATGCTTTTAGCGGTGCCATAAATATAGTTACAAAGTCAGGGACGGGTGAAAAAATCAATGAGGTAAATGTCCGATTGGGAAATGGGAATGACTTTTCAAGCGTAGATCAAAGTCTCAATAATGCTTATAAAATCAATTATCAATATGGGACTCAGATTAATAATACCGAGAGTATTTATTTATCAGCGACTTTTCATCAATCAGGAGGAAGCGAAATTGATTACTCTGATGCGGATCGAAAAATTATTCTACCTGAAGATAGTCGTGATTTTTTGAAAAAAGATGGTTCGGCAACATATGATTATTCCTTGATAAGGGCTGTAGATACTACGGGTGTAGAGCACATTAATGCTTATGGGCCCAGTTATAATTTTTTACTGAATTATACCAACAATTCAATAAAGTTAACTGCCAATGCCCAATCCAATAACTATTATTTACCTAGAAGTTTTCGAAAAAATTTATGGGCAAGTCATGATGGGGACTCTTTGAATTCATTAAGAAGAAGGATTGATAGAAGAGAGTTCATTCAAGTTCAAGGAAATTTTTTGGAAAAAACCAAGTTTGAACAAAGTGCGTTAGAATTAAAAGTTTCTGGAGATCATTTTTTTAAAGATTTGTCTATTCCACTATGGTCAGTTGGCGATTTATCTAATAGTTCATTGACGGGAGATGAATACCGTGCCACGGTAAATTTAGAGTTTTCAACTCAAGCTTTGAACCTTGGGGTGAACAACTTACCCAATTTTTTATTAGTGGGTGCGGAGTGGTATGTCAATCGTTGGAGTTATCATTATCTAAACAAAATAGATAGTATCCAATACATCTCGTCACTTATTGATGATGCGAGTTACAGTACTGTGTTGGGAAGAATTTTAGGCGATAGAAATGAAATATTTGCGGCTTTTTACATTCAAGATGAAATGCATTTGATTAAAGATCGAATGGTTTTGAATGCTAGTGTGAGGTTCAATTATGATGAAGTATATTCTAATTTTCAAAATGGTATTCGTTGGGGGGAGCAATACTCTCCGAGAATCTCTCTAGTCTATATTGCTAATAAAAATCAAACCAAAAAGAGGATGTTGAAATTTAAGGCCATTTATAATTCTGCTTTTTTGCCTGCCGCTTTTCTATATCGTAAAGGATTTGTTCCAGCCTTCAGGACACCACTCGATGGTACGGCACCGCTGGATGCACAAATTATAGAATCTTTGGAGACGGGATTTTTTTTTCGTATCAATAAGCATTTAGATTTTAACTTTCAAACCTATATCAATTACATTAGGGATAATATTGTCCAAAACGCTAATAACAAATATGTAAATGAATCTTTACCGACGAGAATATCAGGAAATGAATTAGAATTTAAATATCTATATAAAAGCTCTCGAGCTTATATTAATGGCTTCAATTATCACGTTTTTGGTAATTATTCTTTTTCTAAAACTCAAATTGCTGTAGACTCAATAGCAAGAATGTCTGATGTGTTTAACAACAATCAGTGGACGGATACTACTTCGCGATACCCCACACATTATTTGAACTTTGGGGGTGATGTTTCCTTCAAGAAAAGTGTTTTAAACAAAACAAGAGATCAGTATTCATTGACTTTGGATTATGATACGAAATTTCGTATTCTTTTGGGATTAAATGGACAATTGATTACCCAATCTCATCGCTATTCTGCTTATGACATCACGAATAAGGGTCTACCTGAAGTGATAGCATCGGGTAAAGAATGGATAGAAATACCTAAACTCTTTTTATTAAATGTCAACATTAACGCTTATTTTGATAAGTATAAACTAGGTATTAACGTTTATAATCTTTTGAATAAAGAAGGTTTTATCACTGCGAGTGACAACAATTTGGGATTACAGCGACAAGAAGGTAGAATGTTTTATCTCAGTTTGGGTTATGTATTTTAATTAAAGTTTGAAGGCATAGATGTTTGCGACTACCTCCAAAACCATTAAAACAGAAATACTAGCGGGATTGACCTCTGCTGTGGTAACCATGCCTGTGGCTATAGCCTACGGGTATGCCTCCGGTTTGGGACCATACGCGGGATTTGTTTCGGCCATTGTACTAGGATTTGTGGCGGCTCTTGTAGGGGGTACTTCTGGGCAAATTAGTAGTCCGACAGGTGCTTTGACTGTTGCAATTTCTGTTTTTGTAGTCACGGAAATTGAGATTCAGGGTAGTTTAGACGTTGCATTACCTATTTTGATGGCCATCTTTGTGTTGGCGGGTTGCCTTCAATTAGTTTTTGGATTATTGAAGTTAGGAGAGAATATTCAGTACATACCCTTCTCAGTGATTAGTGGATTTATGAGTGGTGTGGGTCTGATTATTATCGTCCTTCAGATTCCCAACACTTTTGGTGTACCATCTGGAATATATACTTCTATAATTTCAAAAATACTCAATATACTTTATTTTTTCGACCATGCTAATTGGCTAGCTTTTGCCTTTGTAGTTGCTACTTTAAGTATTATTTATATTTTTCCTAAAATCACCAAAAAAATTCCAAGTAGTTTAGTGGCCTTACTGAGCTTGACAGGATTGGCATATATTTTTGAATTGGATATTGATAAACTCGGTGCTTTCAGTATGAATTTGAGTCATTTAAATATCATTTCTTTAGATCAGTTAGGTCATATAGAGACCCTTCTCAGAATACTGATTGCCGCCGTCTCCTTGGCATTTATTGGATCTGTTAATACATTATTAACCTCTGTGGTAGCTGATAAAATGACTAACTCAGTACATGATAGTAATCAAGAATTAATGGGGCAAGGTATAGGTAATTTGCTTGCTGGTTTTCTGGGAGGATTTACGGGGAGTGGTGCTACAGCCTGTGCAGTGGCTAATATTCAAGCAGGAGGACGAAACCGTATCTCAGGGATGGCCACAGCTTGTTTTTTACTGATATTCCTTATTTGGGGTGCTGATTTCATTGCTGAGATTCCATTAGCATTAATCTCTGGTATTATGATTTCTATTGGCTATGAATTATTAGATAAGGTTACGCTTAAAAAGTTGATTATTATTCCTAGAATAGATGCTGTCGTTATGGTGGTTGTGATGGGTTTATCTGTATTCTATGATTTGCTATTTTCAGTAAGTTTAGGATTGATTATTTCAGCCATTTATTTTATGAAGAAAATGGCAGATCAAGTAGAGGATGACTCAAATAAGTCCAAATTGGAGTTGATGATTTATGAACTCATAGATACTTTTGACAATGCTGAAGATTTTAAGGATAAAGTTTTTATAAAGACCATCAAAGGGCCTTTATTTTTCGGTTTCTCTACACGGTTTTTAAAGACCATACGTGCTATTTCCCCTAAGGTTGAGGTAGTTGTTTTTAATATGTCTTTGGTGCCTTATATGGATTATTCTGGAATTCGCACATTTAAAGATGCGATACTATATCTCAAGTCAAAAAATGTAAAAATATCTTTTTGTGAGTTAAATAAAAACAATTTTAGTCTTCTAAAAGAACTTGACATTATTCCCAGCCAAGTGCCTGTAAAATATATTTTTGATTCTATTGAGAGTTGTGTCATGTGGTTGGATGAGCCAGGGAACATTGATGGATCTATCCAAGATGATTCACAGGTTTATTTTCCAAGTGCTTTTACTCCCAATGATGATGGTATCAGGGATGAATGGTGTATCATGAATGTTGAAAAATTTCCAAAATGCCATATACAAATTATGGATTCAGAGGCAACTCTTGTTTTTGAATCTCATGGATATCAACAACCTTGGGATGGAATTTTAAATGATGAGTTGCTGCCAACGGGAGCCTATACCTACGTATGTCAATTAGATCCCAATGATCCTGAAGAGATAAAAGGGACTGTTAATCTTATTCGTTGATGCCTTCAACGAAATAAATCGATGGAGCCAAATCATTTAATAAACAACTTAATATTAGAATTAGATAAGGAGTTGAGCACCACTGAAGTGGGTCGTCTTAGGTCTAAAATTCTTGATGCGATAAACTATTATTTTGATAAATATTATCCCTACTCTAAACATCTGAACATAGAAGATATAAGTCTTGATTTGGGTACGATGGATCGTAAGAATTTTCAGGAAGAATTTATTGTAAGACTCTCATATCTTTTAGATACTGAATTAGCAAAGTTACTTCACCAAGAGAACATAGATGAGCTCATTGATCAACAAAATATTTTAAATGATTTAGAGTTATTTGTATATTTCCTTAAGACAGGGGTAATGATTTCAGGTTTGGATTCTCTAACAAGCCTTTTCCAAAGATTGATAAAAAATGACTTATACTCTTTAAGATTTAATCTAAAAAAAGTACTCAGTGATGAGACCATTAAAGAAAGATTTTTTCATCAAATAAAGGAGGATCAGCTG